>Ga0256407_10001587_pt1 | contig 46805 bp, 74 predicted proteins | sample RumenRJG_04DNA_FD_193489 | JGI IMG/M metagenome (GOLD analysis project Ga0256407, IMG submission 193489) | Bovine rumen microbial communities from Lethbridge, Alberta, Canada - RJG_04 | ecosystem: Host-associated > Mammals > Digestive system > Stomach > Rumen | place: Canada: Alberta...
GAGTATGCGGCGGACGAACTGGAGCTTGCTTGAAACCAATACGAAAGGAGAAGGACATGGTAGCGATGGACGAGGCGAAGCAGACGGCGCTCGAAACCCTCAAGGCGGGACTCGAGAACGGAGATAGCCCAATGGCGATACTCAACGACATATCCGCAGAGTGGGACGGAGACCCGATGGAGCTCATCAACATGCTCGTGTGAAGAGGCGGCGAGGGGGTGATGAGGAAAATTAAAAAATCTTCATTTACCCCCTTGCGCTGTTTCTCCGAAAATGGTATAATACACCCGCAACCCCGAAAAGGGGGGAAACCAAACGAACGAACAAACCAGAGAAAGGAACGGAAAGATGGACACGAAGGAACTGATGGAAAAGGCGGCGGCCCATGTCGTGAAGATGCTCGACGGCACGGACGGCGAGAGGTGGAACGGCACGAACCCGATGTACGAGGGCATGTGCGGATGGTGCGGGGTGATGTCCCCGATGAACCGCCCTGCATTCGTGGCGAAGTTCGGGGAGAGCTTCACAAAGGCGGCGGAAGATGAGGCGAGGCGGATTCTTGCCGCCCGCGCGGACTTCTGGGAGAACAGCAAGGCGAAGGGGTACGAGGCACAGGCCAACGAACTCGTGTGTGCGACCCCTTCGATCTTCAATGTTGGTGATTTCGTATGGGGAATCATGGACGGCCTCAAGTGCGACCATGAGAACCTTTGCCGCACAATCCGTCACCTCATTGAGGAAAAGGCGGAGAGCAAGGACGGCGAGCTCAAGGCGAGGCTCTGCAAGATTATCCGCATTGAGGAGGTGGAGGACATTGAGAGGGATGCCGCAACGATTCTCAACGGATGGAGGACGCAGGGGCACGAAGGGGGCAGCGGTTCGGACGATGTGTCGGACGAGGAAATCGGGAAGTGGGGAGAGAATTTCAGCAACCTCACGACGGAGCAGAAGCGGACATTCTACACCCTTGCGGTTCTCGTCCGCGACAAGCAGGGAAAGTATTTCCTCATAGACCCCGAAGGGTACGACTACCCCCGCTACGTGATACTTCCGAAGAACTGGGAGCACATTTTCTATCGCACGACCGAGACGGTGGGTGCGGAGATTGTGGCGGAGGAGGAAGCGGCGGCAAAGGCCAAGGCGGAGAAGGAGGCCGCCGCCCGTGCCGCATACGATGCGAGGTGCGCAAAGTGGGCGGGTATGATGGAGGAACTACCCGCCGACCTCAAGGGGAATGCCTACAATTCCGACTACCGCAAAATCGGGAAGCGGAACGTGCTCAAGATGGCCAAGGCGGCTTTCCCGTGGGTGCGGTTCTCCGTCTCGTATGATGGCGGCTGGGGTCACGGGTATGTCCTCAAGTGGAAGAACGGCCCGACCGTGGCGGAGGTGAAGGAGAAAACCGACTTCGGACTCTTCAAGCCGTGGGAGGACACATTCAACGGGATGGAGGACTATGCTGACACGGTTTCGGCAAAGTTCACGGACTTCTCCGACAGGTTCGGCGGAGTTGGGAACGGGGTGGAGTGCGAGCGCGAGGAGTGCGACCACGACCAGAACGGCGACCCTAACGGGAAGCCGCCCGCCCCCAAGAAGGCGGAGGGCGGCGAGACCGTGGAGGGCGTCGAAGTGAAAGAGAACAAAGCCAAGAATGGAATTGAAATCTATTTTCCTTCCGTTCCAGCCAAGGAAGTAAGGGATTTGCTGAAGCAGAACGGTTGGCGCTTCTCGAAATGGAGTGTGTGTTGGTACAATCGAAACACAGAAGAAAACAAGCATTTTGCAATCGGGTTCCTGAAAAGAAAAAGTGCTTAATCCCACTTGACTTCTGCAAGACCTATATGCTATAATTAACTCATCTATGAGTCGCAACCATAGTGAAAGCAAAAAGGATTTCTGTTGTCCTATGCACAAAGGTTCGCCCTTTCTCTCCGATAGGAGTGTTGCGAGTGCATAGGGCAACTTCTTTAATGGAGTCGCAACCCATGAAAGAACCATACAAGTATGTACGAGTCGGAAAGAGGTGTGTTCGAGAACATCGTTTAGTGATGGAAAAGATGATTGGACAACCTATCCCAAAGGGATTAGAAGTCCATCATATCAATGGTGACACTAAAGACAACAGAGAAGAAAATCTACAACTTCTTCCAAAGGGAGAACATCGTAAACTCCATGCTGCGATAGACCGCGCAAAGGGGAGAAGGCTAACCGACGAACAGAAGGCAGAACATGCAAGAGCTCGTGCGGCGGCATATAAAGCATCTCACTACGAGGAGGTGTTAGAGAGGAATAGAAAATACTATTGGAAGAATCATGCAAAGTGTTTAGACAGGGCATTGGCCTATAAGAAAGCCCACAAAGAGGAACTTAAAATAAAAGACAAGCAATATCGAGAGAAGAATCACGAGAAGATACTTGCTAAACAGAAGAGATACAATAAAGAAAATGCTGTACGGAAGAGAGCGGAGGCACGAATCTACCGCCAACAGCATCTTGAAGAAATCAAGGAGAAAAGCAAAGCATATCGAGAAGCAAACAAGCAGCAGATTGGTGAGAGAGTTCGGCAGTGGTGCATCAAGCATCGCGAAGAATTGAGCATTAAGCGGAAACAGAAGAGGGCTAATCGGACCGAAGAGCAAATAGCAAAAGAAAAAGCTTACCATAGACAATACTATCTCAACCACAAAAACTGCAAGAAGAAAGAGGGGGTAATCTAATGCAATACATCGAGAAGACTTCTCACGGCGGCGCGGTCGTCTGGTTCCGCAAGGGGGTCGCCGACTCCCTTGCGGAGACCCTGCGGTGCGCGGACGCGAACGGAAGGGAGGCGGCTAGGGACGGACTCTGCCGCTCCCTCTCCGCTAAGAGGATGTGCGGGCTGCGGAAGCTCGTGGAGGTAATGACCTATGCAAGGTTCAGGGCTGACCACCTGAAGACGGCGGAGGCGGTGTATGCGGAGGCCGCGAGGATTGCGGCATAACTACAACAAGGAGAATGCAATGATGGTGCAGAAGTTCATAGTGACAATCAAGAGCGGAGGAAAAGACGGCTGCGGGAATCCGATACCACGGAAGACGGAGGGCGAAGTTCGCCGCGCTCTTCTGGGAGGGCTTGACGCTTCATCCGTGACCGTGACCGTGGAAGAATGCGGGGAGGACTACTGATGAGTCTCTGGCGATTTGTGTACACAAGATGTCTCGATAAGGCGGACGAAATCCAGACGGAATGCCAGTGCGGCCTGACCAAGGAGGAGGCCAAGCGGTGCTTTGATGAGAAAGTCAGGGAAATCCTCGCACTGATTCTTGACAATGAATATTTGAATTGTACGGTGAACATACACCGGATGAGGGCGGTTATTAAGGTTGAAGGGACGCACATTGTCGTAGCGGCCATCGAGAACACAAAGGAGAATGCGGCATGACAATCATTGAGCAGAGGGCGGCGGAGAGCATGGCATACCAGCTCCCCCGCATCGTGACGGAACTCATAAGGGCCAACAACCTTAAGGCCCTCGCCATCCGACTAGCGATCGAGACGTTGGAGAACAAGGCCGACTACGAGGCAACCCTCGAGTCGATAATGTCTGGGATGGACTGAAAGGGGGAGGCAATGACGATACGGGAACTGCAGTACAAAATCCAGGAGGCAATCGACGAGTACGGAGTGCCCGACGATGCCGAGGTGAAGGTGACGAGGGACAAAGAGGGGAGGTTGTTCATCCGAGCCGAGTACGGCTGCGGGCACTTCGCCCTCGTTGACGACGCGAACAAGGACTGAACTGCGGCCCCGATCCTCACCGGAGGCGCAGCCGGGGAGGGAACGAGGCCCAAGCCACGGCGGCGGCTTTGGAAAGGGCAACACCCCCGCAGGCGTCTGCGGACATACGGCCCCCGCCTTCCTACCGTCCGAGTGGGGACTAAACCGGGAAATCGGACCATGCCCCCAAGCCCCTCGAAAGAGGGGTGCGGGAGGCCTCTGAAGAAATCCTAAAAAAATCAAAATACCCCCTTGTGCGATTTTCCGATTTTTGCTATAATATGCGCCGTAGCCCCAAGGAGGGCAGAACGAACAAGCGAAAGAAAGGAGAACCAAGATGGACCTAATAAGGACGATTCACGGCTACGAGAGCATCAACCTCTCGATGAAGCCTGACTACGAGCGCAACCGCACGGTGTACACGGTGAGCGACCAGCGCCGCAAGAGCTTCAAGGACGGGGCATTCGCCGTCTACGAGTTCGAGACGCCCTGCGAGGCCAAGGCGAAGTTCGACGAGCTCTCCGACGAGTTTGACGAGGAGTACAAGGCGAAGAAGAACGGAAGGGAGGGCTGAACAATGGGTTGGACACACTGCGCATATGCGACCAACTACAAGATTGTCGGAAGCGGCTGGCGTCGCTACCGCGTGGTAGACCGTCGTAAGGAGTGCGACAAGGTTTGCACCTGGGAGCGGCAGCGGACCGTGGGGGAGGACGGAACGGTCTACCCCGCGATGAAGGACACGGTGCTCAAGTCAGCAATGGTTGGCACGACCTACTATGCGGCTATCCGCCGCGAGGTGGAGGGGAAGCAGCCCTATGTCTGGGCCGCGATCTTCCTCACCTGCGGACGCACGAAGTGGGACAACACCGAGTGGGGCTACAAGGACATGGACGAGACGATGCAGCCGTACTACTACGACTGCCCCAAGGGGATCCTCGACCTGCTGACGCCCACAGACAACGAAGGGGCGAACAAGTGGCGCGAGGAGTGCCGCCGCCAGAGGGCAGAGGCCAACGAGATTCGCCGCAAGGGGCCGCAGCCGAAATTCCTGCCCAATGGAATAGGGCTGGAGGAGCGCCGTGCGTCGTGGATTCTCACAAGCCCCAACTTCCGCTGCAAGACGGGCTACAGGGGGACGAGATACACAAAGCGCTACTGGCACGAGTTCGACCGAGCCCTTCTGGCTTTTCTCACGAAGTACGGCACGGCGGAGGAACGTGCCGAGTATGCGGCGGCGGGGAAGGAATGCCCTGCCGAGTGGATGGGAAAGGTGGCCTGAAAAAAAATCAAAATACCCCCTTGTGTCGTTTCAAAAATTTTGGTATAATATGCGGCGTAAGGGGGACAAGCCCCAAGAGCAAACGAACAAACGAAAGGAGCAGAGCGATGGAAGAGAACACGAAGAAGCGCAACGGAGCGGTCAAGTGCCGCCTTGCGGTAAACACGTCATTCGGATCGATAGCCGACTTCGGGGAGTTCCCGTCGATTGCGGCGGCGGTCCGCGCGGCGAAGGATTCGGGATACTTCCGCTACCGCGTCTTCGCGGGCGGCAGGGTTGTCCGCGAGGGTTTCTGCGACTGACACACACAACACGAAAGGAACAAGGCAATGAGCGCATACATGGTTGACAACGAGAACCTTAGCAGGATGGCGGGCTACTTCGCCGCCATTCTCGACGCGACGGAGCGCATGGGGACGTGCGTGGGGGCGAAGGCTTTCAGCCCCCGTCCGTCGATAGTCAAGGCCTTCAAGGCTATCCCCGGCGTATACGATGCACGATACGGCGAGTTCAAGGCTAAGGTGATTCACAGGGCGCTGTACGACATGAACCGCGCCGCATTGATGGCGAGGTACGGCGAGTGCGCCGACGCCTTCGAGCCCTACCGTCCCATTGCGGTGGAGACGAGGGAGGAGACGAGGGACGAGTGGCAGTGCCGCCTCTTCAACATCGTGCACAACTACACCTATCAGTGCTACGAGGGGAACGTCCCCGAGACGGCGCTCTTCAATGCAGTCAAGGGCATTGAGGAGATGCTGGCGGCGCAGATAGCCGTGGAGACGGCAACGAGGGACTGGGGCTGCCGCTGGGGCGACTGGGAGCCCAAGAAGGTTGGCGAGAGGAAGAGCCAGATGCGCAAGAGCGCCTAACGGAAAGGAGAAACGGCAATGCACACGACAGTAAGCATACTCACGGCGGTGGACCTCTCCAGAGGAAGCGCCGGCATACCCGAAGTCAAGGGGGTGTATCGGAGCAACATCGTCGCCCGCAACAATGCCATTGTCATGCTCTGCGGTCAAGCCGCCGAGTGGGACGTGGCGGAGGAAATGGTGGATGCCGAGAACCTGCGGGTTTCCGACGGAAAGGGCGAGAGGGCTGTCCAGATGAACATATCCGAGGCGGAATTGAGCATCGAAGCAACCTTCGAAGTCATCTAATCGGTCGAAAAGACGGCAAAGGGAGCCTCACGGGAGACCGTGGGGCCTCTTTTTTGGCCTTGGCAATATCTTTTCCTATCCCTCTACCTAATTCATCAAAAAAAGACCCTTTACACCGCCTTTCTGATTATGCTATAATACATCCCATGAACTACAAACAAGAATTAGAGCTAAACTTAGAACTAGGGCAGCAAATCAATGGCATTACTTATGTGCGGGATGCAGGTGTCAAAACCTATGCCCATGGAAGTAAAGCGAGAGTAGTTGAGTGCCGATGTGAGTGTGGAAAGGTGTTTACAATTCTTCTAAGAACACTACTTCAACCACATCGCCATGTTTGCAAGGAGTGTCTTCGGAAAAGACATCTTACGAGCAATGATAAACCTTACGGAAGTGAAATACACTTCCAGTATGGAGATCGATTTGGGCAGCTCACTTATATTGGCGAAAGCAAAGAAAAGCGGTATGCACAAGGTTTGCGATATAGGCAGGTGCGGTGTCGTTGCTCATGTGGGACCATCGTAGAGATATGTGCAAGAACATTGATTACACCCAGATTTCATGCTTGCAGAGAGTGTTTGAATAGAAGATTAACCATACCAAAAGACGATTTGAGAGTCAAATATCCGCGTCTATGGAGTATCTACAAAGGTATGATTTACCGATGCTATCGGGTTAAGAAGGGAAGAACCTTTCACGATTACCGAGCTAGAGGAATAGAAATTTGTGAAGAATGGAGAACAAGTTTCCCGGCTTTTGTTCAATGGGCTTTGGCAAAAGGGTATGATTCATCCTTGTCGATAGATCGAATAGATGTAAATGGAAACTACGAGCCAGAAAACTGCAGATGGGCTAATGCTAAAACACAAAATAACAATCAGCGTTCCAGAAAATGTAGTATTTTTTCCTTCATAAATGGGCAGGTGATTGACCTTAAGACTGCATCCGACATCTATCAGATTCCGTATCAGCGAATTCTTGGAAGATATCAACGAGGCATGAGGGGGGACATTCTCGTTGCTCGGCAACTTCCGCCACACCATAAGTGTGTGTTATTGACACAGTGTTGACAACCGGTTGATAAACTCTTCCACTTTTTTTCAAATACCCCCTTGCATTGTTTCAGCGGAAATGGTATAATACTCACCGAAGCCCCGGAAAGGGGGTAAACCAAACCAACAAACGAAAGGAACAAAAAAATGGCAAAGACGGCAAAGGCGAAGGTGGTCAAGGTCGAGGGATGCTTTACCGAATGGTATGCCCCGACCTTCAAAGACCCCTATGAGGACAACGAGGAATATCGGGAGTTCTACGACGAGCGGATTCTCGATTTCCAACCCGTGATAGGTCCCGTCGTGGCGGGCGATACCGAATACTTGAGCGGCGACCTTGGTTGTCTCTCTGACCGCATTACTTGTGGAGCGGGGAATTGGGCAGAGGCGAAGGATGGCTTTGAAGATGCGGTCATGAAGGCTCTCGCCACGGGTAAGGTTCAGACCTTCAAGTATGACGGCATTGACGACATCAAGATTACCCCCTACAAGAAGATGCCGACGATACCCGAAAAGTCATACGAGGTTTACGGCAAGTTCGCAAGCCTCGTCAAGGAGAGGGTTGCGGCCCTCTACCGCTGACGGTCGAACGAGCAAGGGCAACGAATGGAAAGGAGGACGCCGTGAAGTATTACCACTAATGATAGACCGATGATGTTTCGTTATGTTTTTTGGGGAGGGGACGGCGAGAGCCGCCCCCTCTTTTTCGACCCCGAAAAAAAAATCAAAATACCCCCTTGTGTCGTTTCAAAAATTTTGGTATAATACACCCGAAGCCCCGAAGAGGGGGACGGACAAACAAACCAACCAAATGAAAGGAAAGAAGAAGATGGACAAGATGACGATGATCGAGGCGGCCGACTACGTGGCGGCGATGGATGCCGACGGCATAACCCTGACGGATGCGGGGATGGGAGCGGCAAAACTCATTCTGGAGAAGAGGGCTGGCTGGACCCCCTCTCACTGCTTGATGCTTTCCCGTCTCGACGAGGGGCAGGCAAAGCTGCCGCACAAGCTCGCAAGGCTCGTCGCGAGGACGAGGCTGGGCGATGCGCTCGAACTGATGCGCAAGGCCAACCGCAAGCATATCCGCAACCAGAAGGCGAGGGCGAGGCGCAAGGCGTCGAGGGCGAGGCGGACGGCATACGGCGATGCCGTCAACCGCGACTTCATGGCGACCTTCGGCAAGTATCTGCGCGGCGAGGCGGTGGATGCATTCGGAGAGAGGGTCAACTCAATCGAGGCTGCCGCATCATGAAGAACGGGGCGAGGGGGTGTATGAAAAAAAAATCAAAATACCCCCTTGCGCGGTTTCTGAAGAAATGGTATAATACTCACCGTGAAGGGGGAAAGGCCCCCGACCGAACAAACGAACAAAAAAGCAAACGAGAAAGGAACACGGACATGGCAAAGAAGATGAACAACGGAGCGGCGAAGGTGGTCAGGCGCTACTGCGAGACTTTCGTCGAGGAGTGGTACGAGTTCGACGTGGTGAAGGGCGGCAAGGTGCTGGCGACCTTCACGGACGAGGCAAAGGCAATCAAGTTCATGGGGAGCGCGGCATAAGCCGAGCCCCTTCAAGTTCAAACCAACAAGAGAGAGGAGAGATACAATGAAGATAATCACCGTGAGCAACCCCGAGAACGGAGACAAGCCGACGATCTATGCGGCGCAGTTGAAGGGAATGGACTACCTGCATTCCGCCGTCTACAAGGCCCTTCACGAGGGCGCCCGCATAAGTGGGGACGAGACGGAGGGCTATCTGGACGAGGTGTGCTCCGTCCTGCGGGCGCGCGGCTTCTACTGGTGGGACGAGCGGCTGCTCGTCGAGGTGACGGACGTGACGATGGTTGACTAACGGAAAGGGAGGTGCGATATGTGGCAGATGGTTAAAGAGGAAATCGCGACGGGCAAGGCGGAGTGCTGCGGCTCTTACGATTCGCGCAAGCAGGGGGTGCAGTATGCCCCCGAAGTTCTGGATTGCCAGTTCTACGATATGGAGATAATCGACCCCGACCGCAAGGACGACTTGATTGGGGACTTCATGCAGTGCGACGGCAAGATGGCCGTCGTGGTGGACGGCTTCCAGTTCTACCTCACCAAGCGGATGTTCGACGTGTACGGCAAGAGGATTGCCGACCCGCATTCGACTATCCGCGTGAACGGCAGGGCGAAGTGGAAAGACCCCGACGGCGGACGCGTCGTGCTCGTCGTGGTGGACGAAATCACGTCGCCCGAAATGGTGCACTGCCACTATGCCGACAACAGCGGCGAGGTGGAGTGCCCCTGGACGGAACTGACGGCGGCATAAGGGGAGGTGCGGCGATGACGGTGCAGGTGATGACAAAGGACGGAAGAGTGTACAGTGTGACGGTACGGTGGAGCGAGTTCTGCGGAGGCCTGTTCACATCCGAGAGAGTGTTCAGGCTCTGCATGAAAGGGCGCGGACCTTCCGCCGTCATGGGGGCTTCGGCCCCCTTCTCCGTGTTCCGCGAGGACTGGGGAGCCGCTGGCTATATGATGCACCAAGGGTACTATGCCGATGCCAACCGAGTGGCCTCGATTCCCTTCATGGACGACAAGTGGAACAACCTCTGAAAAAAAATGAAAATACCCCCTTGCGCGATTCTCTGAAAAATGGTATAATACACCTGCAACCCCGGAAAGGGGCAGAACAAACCAACAAAAGAAAGGAACAAGACCATGAGCAAAATCAAGTTCGCCGGACCGACAAAGAAGATGGCGGAGGCGCTGGAAAACGAGGGGCTGCACGTCACGTGGCCCAAGGCCATCGAGGATGAAGAGGACCTTGCGATTGAGGCTACCTACTACACGGGCATAAACGACTACGAGAAGTGCGTCACCATTGACCTTCGGGACAAGGTGGGAATCGGTAGCAAGGCGGGGGTTGACAATGCCATTGCCTATGAGTTGCGCGAGGCTTACGAGGCTTACGACATCGACGAGAATATGAGAATCAATCTAGGCGGACGCGGTGCACCTGGGGCCGCCGACCTTCTCGCAGACCTTCAGGAAGCGGAGAAGTGCCTCGAGCGGTTTGCGGATGTTGCGGATGCCGTGGCAAGCGGCAGCCCGATACCCAAGAAGGAGGACGAGGCGGAAATCACCATCAGGGGCAAGGATGCCAAGAGGGTATGCGACATTCTGGAGAAGATTGCCTACTTCCACGGAAGCGGTCCGTGGAACAACGAGGAAAAGGCATTCGCCAAGATGATCGGCGACGAGCTCCGCAACAAAATCAAGGAGGCCTGAACGATGGAGAAGAACACCTACCATACTGGGAAGGTTGCGGACATAGTGGCGGCTTACAGAGCCGCCAAGTCCGCCAAGTCCGCCGTCACGGGTTTAATAAGCCTCACCTTCACGGACACAATGGATGGACTCAACGTCCGTTCCGTCTACGGCGATGCCAAGAAGATGGGCCGACTCATGGACGAGTTCACGGGCAAGTTCAAGGTGCAGTTGGCCACCCCGTACATCGACACGGAATTCAAAGCCCTTGTCGCGACCAACGGGGCGAATATGATTCTGTGCGACATACCGGAGGGCATGACGAAAGACGATGCCATTCTTGCGGGGTTCAAGTGGAACATCGGATGCGACCTGCGGTGGTGGAGCGTCATCCGTGACAGAGAGGTGACGGACTACAATCTCGCCAACCTCAAGCGGATCGCGGTCATTCGGAAGGGCGATGCCCTTCACAACCTGCTGATGGGGCTGGCGGAGTGCGCCAAGGCCTACGAGCACGAGGACAAGGGCGGATGCTTCCACACAATCTACTGCTGGTTCGGGCAGAAGCTCTACAACGTCCGCGCCGTCGCCGACATGGTGACGGGGGTGATGAAGTTGGGCAACACCGAGATTCGGCTGTGCGAACAGGTGGGCTATGCGGGATGGTATTCCGCGGGACACACCCCGATGCACATCGTCGGGGTGGACGGCAAGAACAATTCGAGGGGGCTGGTGATGCCCGTCCGACACTACGGAATGACTGACGGCGCATTCGTATTCCCGACCGAGGACAAGGCGGAAGAGGCCGCATGACGAAAGGAGACCGGACATGAAGATACTGGGCAAGAGGATTCTGGGGAGCGATCTGCGCTTCACCTTCGAGGTGGAGGGCGACGAGGTGAGCACCGCCGATGCGATGAACATCAATCAGCTCGATGCGGCGGTATGCAACACCCCTAACGGCAACGGCACGACGCTTGCAGACGTCGTTCACCTTCTGGGGCGGATTGCCAGCGGCGGCGAGGTGAAAATAGCCGTGGAGGAGGTGGAGTCGTGAGCAACAGATTTTTGCCTTGGGTTATGATGACAGCAATGGCCCCTGGGACAACAGAGGCTTTCGACAGGCTACTTGCAAAGGGCGAGGACACATCCGCCGCAAGAAAGGCGAGGAAAGCCAGAGCCCGGATGCTCACTGCACAGAGAGAGGCGGAGCTCCGCGCCGAGAAGGAGGGCAACGGGAAATGAACATAACCGACAAGATGGTTGACGACTTCCGCCGTCTGGCGAAGCAGTACGATGGGACGAGCGACCCGGAGGCGAGGCGGGAGCTTGGGGCGAAGATAGATGCAATAGGAGAGTGTCTGTCGGAGAAGCAGATACCGCAGTTTCTAAAGATGGCAGCACGATTCTAACGAAGGCATGAGCGATAAGGAGATGGAGCGATGGTGTGCAGCGCTAATGAAGAAGAACTGAAGAGAGCCATAGAGAACCGCATAAGGGAGAGTGCAAGCAAAAACGGCATAGATCCCGACGAGCGGTGGAAGTGGTATCTTCGGACGCAGAACGGCAAGTCCGTCATGGCTTCCGACGTGGTGGAATACCTCACTGCGGAGGCGAAGCGGCAGGGATGGTACGACGACTGCGCCCTCGACTACGAGGCTAGCCGACCTTTCGAGGACTTCTTGGTGACGGAGGACATGCAGCATGTCTTCATCCCGAACTTCGGAGGCAGCGAGGGCATCTACCTCGACTGGGAGTGTATCTTCGAGTACGACAACGGAGTATGGCGGCGGCACAGGGTGTCGTGCTGGAAGACTCTGGAGACTTCGGCAAAGGCGATGGCTGCGATGGGGCGGCTCGGAGGGCGGCTCACATACCTCGCAAACACGATTCTGTAAAAGGAGAACAACCAACAAGAAAGGAAACAAGAGAAGATGAACAAGACAGTCGGAGACAAGAGAAGGACCAAGGAGCGACGAGCGGGGGCGTTCTACACCAAGAGCGGATTCGCCCGTCTCCAGAAGAGCGGGAGGAAAGCCGGGCGCAAGGCCAACGAGGAACTGCGCTCGTTCGGCAAGCGGAAGATTGTCCAGATGATGGCAGACCCCGGAGTGCCGGCGAAGTGGAAGGCGCGGACGGAGGGGCTTTCCATCCCAGACAAGTGGAGGCTGACAGACGAGGCGATCGAGGCGGAGTTCAAGCGGCTGCCGGCCGAGGGCGACGTCGAGTATCGCCGGAACGGAGTGGGCGAGCTTCTCGTCGTGAACCTTGCGAAGAACGATGCGAAGAGGCTGGCGGCGATGGGGCGGACTCCGAGGCGGTGCGTCGTGAGCCAGGCCCTTCGCGCCGTGTGTGGGAAGGGAGCGGGGAGCACACGGAAGGGGGCATGAAAAAAAACAAAAAAAGTTGAAAATACCCCCTTGTGCGGTTTTCCGATTTTTGGTATAATATGCGGCGTGAAGGGGAGAAAGGGTTTCCCTAGAGCGAACGAACAAACCAAAGAAAGGAACAAAGCGATGGACATCAACAAGTTCAAGGAACTCTGCAAGTCGATAGAGGGATATGTTGGGATTGTGGAGAGGGGCAACGAGATTGCCATAGCAACTACACAAAGAGATTGCGGCGAGGACGGAGTTGCCGTTTCCATTGAGCCGATTCAGCGGTTTCTTCGTGAGTGCGGCATTCGTGGTGCGGTGATGCCGTTCCCCGCTCCGCAGAACGGCAACCTCATCTATGTTGTCCGCATTCGTGGGGCGGCGGCATAAGGCCGCAAGGCGAGGGGGTAAAAAAAGATTGATTTACCCCCTTGCGCGGTTTTACGGAAAATGGTATAATATCACCGTAGCCCCGAAAAGGGGCAGAACAAACAAACGAACCAAAGAAAGGAACAAAGACAATGAGCGCACCAAACTTCAAGACGATGGCGGACTTCCCCCTCTTCGTGACGGAGACTCCGTATTGCAAGGTTTGCCCCGAGTGCGGCTGCACCTGCGCGGACGATGCCGACGAGTGCGACGAGTGCGGGACGGACATCAAGGACATAAAGGCTGTCTACGACGAAATGACCGACAACGACAACTGCACCAACATGGTGAGGGCAACGGAACGGCTCAACAGAGGTCTGATGTTCCACAAGGTCACGGTCGAGAGCGGCTACTACGTGGGTCTGCAGTTCTTCGTGGAGACGAGGATTGACCCCAACGAGCTCGACAACGATGCCTGCCGCTACGAGTGGGACATCTGCCGCTCCGAGGCATGCCGCCGCTACGGAGTGGAGAAGCGGAGGCTTGCCAAGGCGCTCCGCAAGGAGGCCGAGGACCTTGGACTCACCGAACTTGCCTGCATGGGAATCTTCTCTAACGGCGAGGCGGTGTATGTGAGGGTGAATGCGGGCAAGCGCGAGAGGCTTATCGCCGCCGCAAATGCCGCATAGGAAGGCAAGTAAGATGGGCGTCAAGGATTTCAAATACACGGGGGCTTTCGTGGTGATTCACCACGGCCCCGAAGGGGAACACAACACACCGCTGTTCCTTGTAGACCCGATTCGTTCGGGTAGCATACCGCACACCTTCACGACAAACATCTGCCGAGCGCAGACCTATGCCTACTACACGGCGGCGAAGAAGGATGCGGTTGCGGAGAACGAGCGCCTAAAGGCGGAGGGACACCCTCTCGCTGGACGCATAGAGGTCGGGGAAATCTTCGTGAGAGACTACGAACCAAAAGAGGAGACACAGGCATGAACAACACAAAGGGATACAAGGAGGTCGGATGGTATGCCGTAGTTCACTACGGCCCATTCATGACGGATGCACGTCCCCTTTTCCTTGCCAAGGGATGGGACTGCATGTTCACGGCGAACATGGAGCATGCACAGCTCTATGATGTCTTGGGGGCCGCCGAGGCCGCAAGGGACAAGGCGGAGAAGAAACTGAAGGAGGACTGGATAGACGAGGGCGAACCGCCGCTGGCTGGCAAGCTCCGAGTTGTCCGTCTCTTCTCGCAGATAGTCGAAAAGTTGGAGGCATGACATGCAGGGATGCGAATTCAAGAGGGGACGGACGATAACCCTTCCGATGCGGGGCAACCCGAATGCGAAGAGGTGGGTGAAGTGGCTCGACGAGAACTGCCAGGCGTCGGCGGGGCCTCATCCCAACATCACCGGGATGCGCAACCTCTACTGGGGGCGGATGGCGCTCATCGTCAAGGCGGGTGCATACATCTATCTCATCACCAAGTACGACGACGGCCGCACGTTGCCGTTGTGAAAGAAAGAAGGAGGAAAAGGACATGGACAAGTTCAACATCAAACCCTCTCCTGTTCTTCCAAACAGAACAGAAGTGTCTGTTGCCCAATGGGAGGGGATCGGATGGGTGGTGCTTCGCGGAGGGGCGATGGTTGTCACCAATGAAATCTTCACATCTGAAGAGGATGCGACGGCTTTTGCGAAGTCCTATTGCTGCAGATGGGGGGATAGATTTGTGGGGGATAAAGAGGCCGGCTAAAGAACTATAGAAAATTAACTTACCCCCTTGTGCGGTTTTCAAGAATATGGTATAATACTCACATCGAAAGCGGGGATGAACTCCGCAAGAACAAACAAACAAAAGAAAGGACACACGAACATGGAAACCAAGAACCTGACCGAGAGCGAACAGTTCACCCTTGCGGCGACGAGGGCGATGAACGAACTCTTCAAGGCGATGAATGCCGAGCACTTCAGGAGCGGTGCTGGCACCGTCACCAAGCGGCTCTATGCCGCCGAGAACTACCTCAACACGGCGAAGCGGCTGGGAAGCATCATCGACAACCAGATGGCGGATGCTGCCGAGAGCCGCAAGACCGCCGCGCAGCCCGCCCAGCGGACGATTCCGCAGGGTAGGAACGGGCTGGAGTTCATCACGGGGCTTGTGATTGCCGCCGCCAAGGAGGCCAACCACGACTACGACAGCCATGCCGCTGGCCCAGTGCAGGGGCAGTTCATCGACCAGATGAACGACAACCTTCTCGCCGTCATTGACGAGGTGGAGGGCGAAACCAACGACCCGACGAACATCGAGACCGCCCTCTTTCGCGAACTCCGCCATGTCGTCCGCTACTTCTGCCGCTGCCGCAACCAGGGGCACTACGACGGCAAGGTGCGCCGCGTCCACGGATACAAGGCGGCATAGCCGACACTTCGGCCGCCCCCATTCCAAGCCACACGGCAAGGGATGGGGGCTTTTTCCGTCCACACGACAAGGAGGCACATGAAAGCATTGTTGTTGATTGCAGTGGCTGCGCTGGCGGTCACATCCGCCGAGGCGGACGCCACGACGGACTTCATCAAGTCGCTCGAGGGCTTTAGCCCGACGCCCTATGAGTGCCGCTCCGGAGGCCTGACGATCGGGTACGGCTCCACATCCCCGGCGCTGCTTGCCCGTGGCCGCGTCACCGAGGCCGAGGCTGCGGGGGAACTGCGGAGGGTATGCGACTTGATTGCGGCGAGGCTGCGGAGCGCGATGGGACTAGGGAGCGTCATCAAGCCCAACGAGGAGACGGCGGTAGTCTCCTTCATCTACAATGTCGGCTGGGGGGCTTTCGCAAGGTCAACCCTCTGCGCCCGACTCAAGAGGGGAGAGAGGGGCGCGACGGTCGCCGCCGAGTTCGGACGGTGGAAGTATGTCACGAACAGAAGCGGACGGAAGGAGGTTAGCTCTGGGCTTGTGAAGAGGCGACGGCGAGAGGCCTCTATGTTCCAAGGGCTTTAGCCGACTGCGAGGGGCGACGGAGGCGATTCCGCCGCCCTAAAAATTTTTCAACTTTTTTTCAATTACCCCCTTGCGCGGTTTTTCGGAATATGGTATAATACACCCGCAACCCCGGAAAGGGGGACAACGAACAAGCAAACAAACAAACGAAAGGAACAAGACGATGGACAAGTTCAAGGGCAAGCACGAAGAGGGCGACTGCCGCATTACGAAGATGCGGCTCATTCGCGAGGTCAACAACGACATGTGCCACAACTTCTACTATGAGGCGAGGTTCCGTATCTACACGGACAAGACACACTACTACAAGGGCAACTTTGTGGTGTGGTTCGACACTGGAGACCTTGCGGAGGAATATCCCAACAAGGAGTTTTTCAGCAAGAAGGACATCAAGGACTATGCCCTTACCCTTGCATGGAGCTTTATGGAATATGCCCCCCGCACGAACATCAACGGCGAGACTATGAGGCCGTTCTATGCGGAGTGCCGCAAGACCATCGAGGACTACAACGGACACAATCGTAGTGCGGCATAGGGAAAAGCCGCCGCGAGGGGGTAGAAAAAATTAAAAAAAAATGATTTACCCCCTTGCGCGGTTTCAGAAGAAATGGTATAATACTCACCGTGAAGGGGAAAAGGTCCCCGACAGCAAGCAAACAAACAAAACAAAGAAAGGAACAAGACAATGAAAAAGAATACGACACTGACCATGAAGAAGGAGAAGCGCCTGGCGGAGATCGTCAAGGAGTATGCGGTGGTCAACGAGGAGAAGAAGGCCGTCACCGCGCAGGCCAAGGAGCTTGGCGACGAAATCAAGGAGACGATGGGCGATGCCGACATCACCGAGTATACGGCTGGCGGCTGGACGGCGAAGGTTGGACTTCGCACGACCAAGAAGCTCAACACGGATGCTCTTCTGACGTGGATTGCCAAGCAGGGGCTCAAGATTCCCGAGGAGTGCTACAAGACTACCGTCGCCGAGGTGCTGACGGTGAATCCCGTGGTGGCGGAGAAGAAGGTCGCCTAATGCAAGACCGCCCAAGGGGGGCCCCCCCCAAGGGCGATTTCCGACAACACAAACGGAGGACACGAAGATGACCAAGACATTCAAGGTGACGGTTGAGGCGAAGCGCGGGGCGGTGGTTAGCGGCTCCGCCATTCAGATGGCGGTGTCCAACACCGACCCAACTAACGAGTCCTATAAGTGGGTTGAGGTTGAAGAGGTTATCGGTTCGGTCAAGACCGAATTCGTAAAGCCCCTCTATGCTCTGGGCCGCAAGGCTGGCAAGGGGTGGAAACTTCTGGACTTCTTCAACACGGAGAAGAAAGCGGTCAATGCCCGTGGCAAGGCGGTCGCCAACTATCGCGGCTGCGCTCTCGACGGGACTTTTGCGGTTCTCGTCTTCTGCCCCTCTCTGGGTATGTGGAAGGTTGAGGGCGATGCCGTCAAGGCATAAGGCACGGCGGAGGGCGAAATGAACGAGGCGGTTCTTCTCGCTTGCGTGAGGCAACGGCTCTATGACAGGTTCGGAATGTCCGTTACCTTTCTCGACAGGGACGACGACACGGGGAAGGTGCGGTATGCCGTGGAGTTTTCATCCCCCAACATGGTTGCCGAGCGGATTGCGACGGATGTCTTCGAGGAATCCCAAGTCCCCGCGAAGAACACGCAGCGCTTCATCTGGGCATTGCAGGCAGCCGCCCATGAGTACGATGTATGCTACCAGACCTACCTCTGCCTCGACACGACGGGGCACGGCAAGAATGGCTACCCCTACGACATGAAGGACTGCTACGACGATCGTAGCGGCGTGAAGGATAGGCTGCTAGGAGCCGTGGACGAGGCAAAGGCGGCGATGCGACTTACTTAAAAGATGTGTTCCAAGGTCCGCGGAGGTGCCGCGGCCGTTTGTTCGGCCCCCTCTCCCTAACACGGAGAGGGGGTATTTTAGTTGCCGACCCTATTGAAAAAGTACCCCCTTGCGCTATCTTCGGATATTTGCTATAATCTCCGCCGTCAAGGAAGCAAAACCATCGAGACAAACCAAACAGTTTCTTACAGCGATTTCCGCCGGGTGGCGGGAAACATCTGGGGACAACCTTTCGCTTTTGTGAGTTGGGAGCGCTTGGAAGTCCCCGGATGTAGTCATCTTCATCCCACAGAAAGGACAGCATGGATAGACTGACCAGCACCGAGGCAATCCGGGCTTTCGTCGATATGATCGTCGAGGGCGGCGGCAAGGCATTCAAGCCTCTCACGAGGCAAGACCTCTACGAACTCTGCAAGTATTGCAAGAGTCTTGAAGCCGAAGGGCTATCAATAGGAGTGACGACACCTAGTCCGGTCCCAGAACCACAATGCCCGCCGCAGGAAAACCTCAAGATCAAGGAGGAACTGCCGACCTACACGCCCCCGGTACCGCCAATTAAGCCGGACGAACTAGAGGATCACCCCACGGAGGGTCTCATCCCCGACTTCGAGCCGGGCTGCTCCGAATCCCCGGCGCCGGGAAGCACCCGCCACCGGGAAGCACCCGCCGACCCCTGGGTTGGGTTGACGAGGGCCGAGGCTTACCATAGCGCCAACATGGATGCACAGGAAGCCTACGATGCCTTCCTGAAGTGGTCTGCGACCCACTCCAAGGACGGACAGGCTTTCGTAATGGACTTTGAGCATGGCAAGCGCTCCGAAGCGGCTGCTTTCGCCTACTGGCTACTGGGAAGAATCCACGCGGGCGAATGAGCACGAGAATCCCAAAGGAGAATTTCTTCAGGGCATGGGCGAGGATTAGCCTGATGTTCCTCGACGGACTTGCCTATGCCCTGCTCTCCTTTGTCTGCTCGTGCATCTCGGTGCCGCTCGTGCCTTTCTTCGTGACCTACAGGGAGTGGGCGAGGAAGGACGGCAGCGGCTTCTTCTCGAAGCTCTGGCGCAGCCTCATCCTAATGCCGGTCGTGTGCCTCGGAGCTCTGGCGTCGCCCTTCGTTAACCTCTGGGGCAACCTGCGGTACTTCTACCCGATCGCCCTGCACGAGTGGAAGATGCGGGATGTGCTTTCGGAGTGTCCCTATATGGTGGCATGGATGCGTAAGCGAATCCGGGAGGACGAGGACGTGAGGAGGCGGCAGGCCGAGGCGATGGCTGCGAGGGCTCATCCCGTCTGGGAGGCGAATGGCTAACTCGACCACGAGAGTCCCGCAGCTCTGCCCGACGTGTTCGCAGGGGCAGTGTCCGTACCGCGACGGAATCTACTGCCGCAACTTCGTCTGCGCGATGAAGGGCGACAACGAAATCGGCAAGAACAACTGGCTGATGGGAATCTTGAACCAACTCCAACGGCATGCCAACACAGTCTCCAAGACTATTAGATATTAGACGATGCAGACCCCCTTGCTTTGAGCGAGGGGGTTTGCTATAATATAGACCACAAGCCCAAGAGGGCGAGAACCACCAACCAAGAGAAAGGACGGAACGATGGCGCTAAAGGAACTCACGGCGGAGGAGAGGGAGACAAAGGCGAACCGCCTCTGCAAACTCCTCGACTGCACACCGATGTACATCTTCGACACGAACCTCTGGATGCTCTTCAAGGAGAAGCACACCGACCCAATCAAGATGGAGAAGTTTCTAGCACACCGAAGGAAGCCGCTCCGCGAGGACGAATCCCTGAAGGAGGGGCTGGAGAGAATCTACGGCAAGGAGGCCACGGCTCTGGCGGAGGAACTCATATGACCACCCGCGAGGTAATGGAAGCGGTTGCGGCGGAACTCCGAGAGATTGCCGACTGCATTGATGCTACCGACGAGGCGGCATACGGAAAGAATGGATGCACCGTTGACTCCACAAAGGCGCTGTTGAGGAAAGTGCTCCATGCGAGGGTATGCCGACTTGTCGCAAAGCACTTCTCCGAACCGCCGCCGACGGAGAAGCGAACCGACGAAAGCACTTGAGCGGGAGAATTCCCGCACCAGACAAGAAGCCCCGCTGACCCCTTTCCCCCAATAAGGAAAGGGGTTTTTTCGTCTCTGGGGCGCTCCAAAAAAAAATTAAAAAAAAATTAAAATACCCCCTTGCGCGGTTTCGGAATTTTTGATATACTATGCGGCGTAAGGGGGAAGAGGTCCTCCAAGCGAACAAACAAACAAGCGAACAAAAGAAAGGAACAAGAAGATGAGCATGATCAACGAGACAATCAACCTGAACCCCAAGAGCGAGGGGCTGGTGATTGACATCACCCGCATAGCGTGGGACGAGGCGGCGAAGCCCGTTGGCGGTCTCAAGACATGGATGACCGTGAATTTCCCCGCCGACGAGATTGCGGCGGGGCTGGGAATCCAGCAGCAGAACGGATGGCTCACCTTCACGGAGGACGACTTCGAGGCTTTTCTCGGAAAGTGGCTCACGGAGAAGTTTGCGCCGCAGAAGGGCTTCAGGTGGGTGTGGGACAAGTACCGCAACTACAAGGCAGACTGAACCAAGGGAAGGGACGGGGACAAACCCCGTCCCCCTTCACACACACACAGACAAGAAAGGGGATACGGCGATGAACATACCTACGATACTCGAAAGCCTTGCGAAAGACATTGAGAACGGCGGCACCTGGGAAGAGGCCGCAGAGGAACTCCACAAAGCAGGATGGAGTCCATACGTGGATGTGGAAAAGGCGAAGCGTCTGGTGACGCCGTACCTAAACAAGGCGAGCTGAACTTTCAGATTTACTTAGCCCCAAACAAAGCAACTTGCTAACACGATAGATTTGAGGCTAAGTAAAATTCAAACTTCACATACACAAGAAAGGACAAAGGAAATGGACCGACCGACATTCAACATCTACCATGCCAACGGCAAGGGAACTGGGACGGCGATGAAGGTGGAACTCTACCCCGCCGAAGGGACTGCGGAGGGGAGCGTCGTCATATCGCTCGTCCGCCAGACTTCGGGTGCGATGAGGGAGGGATGCAAGCCCGTCTATCCGACTTTCGGATGGGGCGACCGAATCTCGGTGAAGCTCTACCCCGTGGACGTGGAGCGGGTGCTTGAGGTCTTCGCTGGAGAGACGGAGGCAATCAACGACGGCAAGGGACTTTTCCACACAAGGGCGGATGGCACGACGGCGGTGTTCAAGCTCCGTCACCATGTTGACCCCATGCCGTGCTATCTTCTCACCATTGAGAAGACGGAGAACGGCGAAACTGACCAGCGGAATATCGCACTCTCTCCGACGGAGGCGGGGATGCTCTACCACGGACTCGTCGCCTCAATGGGCATGCTGATGTTCGGAGGCCAGGGCTGGCGGTAATCACATCCCACACGGAACCGTCATGGCTCGGAAGGAGATAACAGTCGTCTACCGGGAGAAGACGATGAACCTCATAGGGGTTGCCCGCCTCGTAGGCTGCGACCCCAAGGTTGTCTACCGATACTACGACAAGCACGGCACGATGGACGGCTTCGACGAGTGGCGGGACAACAAGTTCATGCACATCGACTTCAAGGGCGAACGGCTCACGATAAGGGAGGCGGCGGAACGTCTCGGAGCGCCCCCGCAGAGCGTGAGGGACTACTGGCGCAACCACGGGACTCTAGAGGGCTTCCACAGGGGGAGGAAGGGCTACCCGGTGAAGCATCTCCAGAAGTTCTACCACACCCTCGACGATTCCATCCCGCTCGACAGGTGCATCGCCGCAGCGGGCTACCGCTCGATACGGCAGTTCTGCCAGGCGAACGACCTCTCCGAATCCCTCGTGGGGTGCTGGCGGAGGGGCAAACTCTATATGTATGCGGGTAGGCTTGACTACCTTGACCCCAAATTCCGCCACCCTACCCTCTTGGACGAAATGACAAACTTCCAGCACGGCATTTCCATTCCTCTCTACCGAATCATGGTAGGCACAGGATGCCTTGAATGGGAACTATTCCCCGATGTCTTCACCAAGGACTTCTACAACGGCGTCTACGAGGGGCTGCAAGCCGATACTCTGCCAAGGCTGACCAAGGACACCCTTATGGAGCGGAGAGAGCGTAGGAGGGTTATACGTTCCGTGCTGCGAACCCTTCCCGACCGAATGAGGGAGGTAGTCGAACTCACCTTCGGCGTCGGGGCGACGAGGGAGGAGCTCACCTACGAGGAGATAGGCAACCGGCTCGGCTGCACGAGGGAGCGATGCCGGCAGTTGCTCGTCAAGGCGATTGGCATGCTGATGGAGTCATCCCGCTCCAAGCACCTTGCGGAGGTGACGCCGTTCCCCACGAGGGACGACCGGACGGTGCAGGAGGCGATGGCCGACCTGTTTGTGATGAAAGGGCTGCCAAGGATGCGGCGCTATCGTTAGGAGGGGTGGAAAGCCCCCGAAAAAAAACTTAAGATTTTTTTATTTACCCCCTTGTGTCGTTTCGGAGAATATGGTATAATATGCGGCGTGAAGGGGAGAAAGGGTTTCCCCGACAGAGAACAAGCGAACAAACAAGAAAAGGAGACACACGATGCCTAAAGAAGGCTTCCTTGTTGATTGCGTCATAACTGCGGGGGAACTTGACCCCAAATGGTATGGGCATTTTCTTGACAATGACCTTCTCGTTCACGAGGTCGTGAAGCACAATGTTCCCTACTCCAAGTTTTTGGAGTGGTCTAATTCTATTGAGTGCTTAAATAGGATTCGGGAACTAGAGGAAATCGGGCGAAAGAGGTTTGGCGAAGACCACTGGATGAAATATAGGGTCTGCCACTTCTGCACCTCCCCCCACAAAGACTAACACAAACCACACAAACAAGGAGATACACAGATGAACACCTACATAGTCAAAGTCCCAGTCGTTGGCGAGGCGGAGATTGTTCCGTTCAACAAGGAGAACTCATACAAGCAACTCTCCGATGCCGTCGGAGGCTACATCGAGTGCGCCATTATCCCCCACATCAAGACCACGGGGAAGTACGGCATTGACTGCTTCGTGAACGAGGAGGGGCTACTGAATCAACTCCCGCTAAACCCTCGTCTTACCTGCTTCGCCTCGAAGTCGTATGGCGGCCCGCTCGTCGGTGATGCCGTATTCGTCGGACACGACAGCGAGTGCGAGACTGTCGGACTCGAAGAGGATGATGCAAAGGCGATAGCCGCAATGTTCGGCTCGTGCGAGTATGTCTGAAAGGAGGCACGGCATGATTCACTGGATGAGCGATAAGGTCAATGACCTGCTGGACAACTTCAAGGACGGCGACGGCAATCACATCCCGATCGCCCTCACCGTCTGCGACGGCAGTCCAAAGGGGCATATCGAACTCTGTATGGAGGTGATAGACGAGACGGAAATCTACATCACCCTAGGTGACTGCACGTGGCTTACTGATGCTCAGATAAATGCCCGCTTCATCGGAAAGTTCCAAGTCATAAGATTTGAAGACATCTTTAGTGAACCAGTTGCCGACTACTTCTATGCCCTAGGGACCGCTATGGAGAAGACCCTATGAAGAGACCCGCCACACCCAAGGGCTACATAATCGAAATCACAGATGCCGAGGGCTACAAGCACTACCCAAGAGAGTGGGCGAATGGAGATGTCGAGATATTTAGAAGCGACACATCTTCGCTATTTCACGGTTATCTACACATCTACCCAAGGAAATCGGATGCCGTGGCAGACTTAGACCGCATATGGACTCTTGCAGAAAATAGGGCATACGATTTCACGATTCCAACCCGCCCGACACTGCCAATGACGATAGCAGCCGTGCCATACAAGACATATTTGAAGGGGGACAAAAAAAGTTAAAAATACCCCCTTGCGCGGTTTCAAGGAATATGCTATAATACAACCGTCAAGCGGGGAGAGGCCCCGAAGACACAAGCGAACAAACAAACCAAAGAAAGGAACAAGGAAATGTTCAAGGGAAGAATGACAAAGGTGGACGTCTACCAGTACGAGACGAACCCAGAGCACTACCTCGCCCAGCGGCGGGCGATTCGGAACAGAAACATAGAGGAGGTTGTCGGCTGCATAGCCCTTGTCGCAATCCTCTTCGCGACCTTCACCTTCTGGATGGTGGCCGAGGGCATTTGGTAATAGGCTTCACAAAACCAACAAACGAGCAAACCAAGGAAAGGACACACACGATGAAGACACCAATCAAGGCGGTATTCCTGATGACCCCGTGGGACGAGAAGATTCCGCAGGAGGTATTCGCATACTTCCCAGAGGAGAACTACAGCGATTCATGGAAGACCCTCAAGACCTCTTATGCCCACAACGGGCAGACCAGCCCTTGCGCCGAACTCTTCGCTTTGGAGTGCAAGCCCGCGGCCCCCAAGGCATACGAGGGGCTTCTTGCCGAACTCACCTACATCAAGGGATTCGATGTGACCGTGCTAGACGCCAAGGAGTTTCTGCACTCCCAGGGCAAGCGGCTCAGAGAACTCAAGCAGGTGGTGAAGGAGATTACCGCCGATACGGACGAGGAGAACTCAATCCGCAATGCCGAGTACCGCGCCAAGCGGCAAAAAGCGGTGGCATAGAGCCGTCCGAACAACCCAGAGAACCAATCCGTGGCGGGGGGCGAACCCTCGCCACGATTGCTTTCTACCCCCGTATAATAACAAGTAGTATAATACATAGTCATTGATGGAAAGTCATGTACGATTTGATTATTAGGCATAAATCAGTAGGGTTGAGTTCGCCCGAATTGACGCACGGGGACAGGGCAACGGCGGGGCTAAAATCCGCAAGGATTGAGGTAGTCGTTCTGGATGAACCGTGAAACAAATGTACTCATGTCTATCAAAGACTATGAACTACGGAACTATTTGCGGACTTTTCCCCTTGTGGCATTAGGTAGCAAGGAGATACTATGGGGACGAAAGAAGCGGAGAAATCACCTGTCGTGATGACGTGCGACACCCTCGATGCACCTCTTGAGGAGGTGATGAAGGATGCCGCCGTTCCGACCACGGACGAGAGCATTCCCACGATTACCATTCCGATTCCCGCTATGGATGCCAAGGCGAAGAAGGAGGAAAAGGGCGGGGAGGACGACAAGCCAGCCCTCGAAGACGAGCCCGACAAGGACGGATACGTGACTATCCGCCGCGAAGTCATAGTAGACCCGACCCAGTACCGCTCCCCCAACTACATCCCGATTCCCGAAGGAGTCGACCCTGACACCGTTCACCTTCCGTCGGACTTCCAGAAGCCCCAGAAGCCCATCTCCATGTCGATGGGCTCGATGGACGAGGCGATACACTGTCAGGAGGCGGTGGCGATGGATGCCGCCAAGAAGCCAGCAGGCCCCTCCGTCCCATGCAAGACCACGTTCGCACAGTGTCAGGCCAAGAACCCCCTTCTATGTCCGTACCACGGCTCCAAGCTCATAGAGCAAGACCTTACGCAGCAGATTAGGGCGGCAGGACTCGCCAATGCCTCCGTTGTCGTTCAGCCCTCGCCAAGAAAGGCGGAGCAGGCACACGGCAAGGGCTTCCTCATTGAGATAAAGTGCCTCCCAAAGGACAAGGCGAATGCGGAGAAGATACTAGACAACCTCCTTGCGCAGCCCGGATTCAAGACTCCGCAGGGCGGCAGCCTCAAGGGATTCTACACCGGGAAGGGCGGCTCATCCTCGTGGCAGGACTTCTTCGACGTTGACCTCCTCCGGGCGAACCAGGCTCCACAGACGCAGATGGAGCAGAATGCCGCTGCGGCGAACAAGACGATTCCGCAGCAGACACAGACCGCGGCTCCCTCGCCAGCCCCCGCGCCAACTCCGAAACCAGCCCCGGCGCCCAAGCAAACAACCTCCTCGATGCAGCAGCCAGCCTCGGCTGCCGCATCGTCGTCCTCTGGGCCACAGGTGATTGCCGACCCAAATGCGGCTTCTGTGCAGGCATGGCTGCCCGGCAATGCGACCAAGCACAACAACCTCTGGATTCAGAACGGAGCGCCCTCGGCTTTCGCTAACACGATGGGACGCTCTGCGATACTCGGACCGGCTTACACCTACTCGCTCACGCATGCGGGCAACGGATGCTACAACCTCGCCCTCACTCCCAACAGCGCTTCTCGCGGTGGGCAGTGGATCATCGCAAGGGCGGTTGCCAATGCCCCTATCGCCCCAAAGGGCTACACCAAGATAGCGGGTGCGAATGGCGTACTCTATGTTCCTAACGGGCAGCAGCCTCCCGCGAACCAGATGCCGTCGCAGCAAGCGGCTCCGACGGCTTCAGCAACCCCGGCGGCCCCAGCCACATCCCAGACGGCACTCCCGGCAACCGCCCAGCAGTCGAAGGTTCAAGACCAATGGATGAAACGATTTGCCCTGCATGGCGGAAGAATGGTAGGTCTAGTAAAAGGTGACATGTTCTCCACAATACCGTGGGGTGATAATGCACAGTTTAGAGGGGCTATAGGCACGGCTCTTGGTAAAGCAATCTCTCCTGTAGACGATGTGCCAGATGTGTTTTCTAGTTTATCCGTTAGCCAGAACGGTGATGTGACTCTTCGTAAAGCGAGAGGAGAGAAAGGCGATAGTCAGATTGTGCCGCAGTTGCAGGCCAGTGGATTCGTTGGATGCAAGTTTGACCCAAATAGCGGTGACTTGTTCATTCCGAACCAGACCGCAACCCTTCAGGCGATGAAGACAGCTCAGCCAGCCGCCTCTACAGCTGCATCGCCTACATCCCAGACAGCATCTCAGGGAACAGCTGGAGCTTCGCAGCAGCAGCCCTCTCCTGGCTACGCTCCTCGGACATCGACCGCCGACGACCGCAAGTTCCTTGCAGAGGCCAAGCAGGGAGGCATCAAGAAAGCCGACCTCGCCAACCTCGAGACCCTCATCAAGGACAAGGAGGCGATCGAATCGGCGGTGGAGGACATCAAGGCGAAGATGGCTTCCGCCCACCCATCGCTTCAGCAGGGCTTCCAGACCGTTCTCGACTACTCCCTTGGCGGACTCAAGGATGCGGACGAGGCGGTGTTTGCGGAGAGCGAGAGGCTTCGCGACCTGATGAAGCCAAAGAACTGCCAGCCAGCCGGTGCCTCGTGCGCCGACATCAAGGCTAACCTCCAGAAGATGGGTGCTACGTTCATCCCGAAAGTCCTTGACACTCTAGATGACCATCTCGCCAATAGGGAAAAACCCGACAGTAAAGGACAAACAGAGACTCAGAAAAGATGGATGAAGTTTATGCCTGAACTTGCAGATGCAAAAGTCTTTGCAAAAGCGAATGAACTTGTCTCCAAGTCTCTAAGTGCCTATTTTGAAAAATGTGCGGTTCGCTCAAGAATCCCATCACGGGCAGTAGAGAAATATTGTATTAATAAGAGAGCGTATCTCAACCCTTATGGAAACAACTGGCAACAAGCTCAGTATGGTATGGCCTCACGGCCTGATCTGACCCAACTCCGTCTTTGTTGTTCTTTCAATGATGCTGATAGAGATGCTTTCGCTTCTAACCAGTCGGATTGGGGGGATGATGCATATATACAGATAAGGAAGTCTGGGGCTTTTATGACATGGACTGACCATAATACTGGCGGATGTGGTATGTCATATAATATGGTACCTATTAGCAAACCGTCACTAATAGGCATCAACACTGAAAGATATGGCTTTCCAAGTTCCCGATATGTCACATGGATAAGGAATATGCTCAAGACTGGCAAGCCTGACTTGACTCTAACAAGGGAATCAATGGAAAAACTTAGTGGGCAAGGACACGATGAAGTGCATGCATTTGTAGGGGGAAATACCTCATCAAACCACGAGGATATACTGAAGCATGTGGAGGAATTCGGATTCCTATACCAGACGGATGCGGAGGCTCTAGTGAAAAAGCATGGCGCTTTGCTCAGGCAGTTCGGCATAAAGGTGTTCTATCACACCAGTGGGGATAAGAGGACGGAAGTTCCCAATCCCTGATGGCAATTATTGAGGAGAAAAAGATGGTAATACGGCTCAAACCTAGATTCTACAAAGGCGAGGCGGAGAACCCCTACCAGAAGGAGAACGGTGACTATGCCAAGTATGTGTTCTGGTATTTTGAGAAACTTTTTGCAGACGACCCCATCGGCTACGAGCTCTTCGTGAAACGTGGCATCGACCTGATCATGCTCCCTGCAGACTATGATTACAAGGGTTGCACTGCGGATGACATCCCAGTATCAATCCGAGAGTTCGACGCCCCGCTAGAAACAAGGGGTTTTGTTGCCAACTGCTACTCCAACGGCATGGGGATGAACTATCCGCTGCTGGAGGAGACCAACGGATTCGGGCTTAACTGGCTTTCCTACTTCTACGAGGACGAACACTAATGGCAAGGAAGACGAAAAAATCGGCTCTCATCGAGGCTCTTGGGCTGGATGCGGCCCAGCCGACCAACCTGACCCCGCAGATGACGAAGACGCTTGCCGACCACGACAAGCGCTTTCACCCCAAGGGCTGGAAGCCAGGCGACACCTGCAAGTTTCGAGACAACATCAACCTTGGGAACGAGGCCTCCGAATACGATGACGAGGTGGACTACCTCAAGGCGGCGGCAGAGCATATACGTACCGCAGCAAAGCACGTCAACCGCTCCATAAGCAATCCGTCGTACACCTACAACCAAGCCGACCTTGACATCGTTGACGACCTCAACGACGTCGTTTCGGACATAGGCAAGAGGGATTCGCAGGCAAAGGAACTCGCAGAGCGCATTGCGGAGATACAGGCTTTCAGGAAGGGCGGTGCATCGGCACTCGCCAACGGAAAGGTGGGCTACACGAGGCACTACCATGCCTCCCAGTGGCAGCGACCGCAGACGGCGACGCCGGCAGCACCGGCAACCCCCGCCCAGCCGCAGGCCACATCCCAGAAGCAGCCCACGAGCCAGCAGTCGTCGAACCTTCAGGGGAGCAAGGGCGGCGCATCGACGTCGCCCCTCACTGCACAGCAGCAGACCGACCTGCGGACGAAGGAGGCCAATGCGAGAGCCACCATACAGGTGCTTACCTCGCAGATGAAGTCCGCGCCACAGCAGTTGAAGTCCGTGTTCAAGGCGGCGATGGCAGCGGCCAAGAAAGACCTTTCGGATGCACAGGCGGAAATGAGGAAGAACGGCATGTCCGTGAACTCCACAGCCGTCCTCGACCTCGGCAAGGGGGCGCTTATGGAGGATGGGGACACTGGCAAGGTGCTTAACCAGCGCCGCAAGGCCGACGGACTCCCGGAACTGCAGTCCCTTGGGGCGATAGATGGCATCGTAGCATCCTGCCAGGCGAACTTCCAGAAGCAGTCTAAGAAGCTCGCAGCCTACTTCGGGGAACCTGAACTCGACATATCCAAGAAAGCGGACTTCGACACAGTGCAGGAGAACTGGGCGGACACCGTGAAGAGGCTCTTCAACGAATCCGCCGTAGTCACCGCCACCAAGGCTCACCGACTTCTCGACATTCTCAACTCGGGCGGTTTCCAGACCAAGTACAAGGGCGACTCGCTCAAGCAGGAGCGCTTCGACACCCTTCTGGGGATGAAGCACGGCACGGCTGCGGAGGTCAAGGCTTCGGAGGCGGAAGCGCCTCTTTCCGCCACCCTCTGCTCCACCGACTCCAACAGGATGTTCCAGAACAAGGCATTCGGCACGTTCGGAATCCTCGGCATAGAGTGGAAGAAGGACTCCAACAACTATGCGATGGCCTTCTCGAACTGCGACATCGGAACTCCGGGCGACATGGAGGCCGACGGCGCCACCGGGTACGGACGAACCTTCAACCCCAGCCTTGCCTCGAATCCCTCTATTACATCCCTCGCTGCATTCGACAACGGCATCGCCTCGAACGACTTCAGGCTCCGGGACCGCATCGCAGCGACGGGCTACATGACGCCATCGGGTCACTACATGTCGTCCTACTGCAATGCCATCAAACTTCTCCGAAAGGGCGCGATACCCGGCGATGCGCTCGACTTCGACAATGCGGTGAACAATGCCTCTAAGTCTCCGTTCGCAAAGCCCGGCAAGGCTCCGAGGGCATTCGGCTGGAACGAGGTGCTTCTGCTCGGCAAGGCGGGCATCGGCGACATCGGTGCGCTCCACTTCAACACACAGGCCTGGACGAACCAGTACAACAAGGAAGAGGCGGAGATAGCCAACGGCACCTGGAAAGCGGGCGAGAGCCGACCGACGCAGGGCGAACCAAATGCAAGGAACTACATCGCCAACCTCATCAAGACCCACGGCGCTATGCTCAAGCAGCACGGCATCAAGGTCATCGTTGACGGACAGGAGGAGGTATTCTAACCTATGGACTTTTATTCCTATCTCAAAGGGGGCATACCCACTGCGACGGCGCAGGACGCCGACGTGAACCAGTCCCTTGCAGAGCACGACAAGACCTTCCATCCCGACGGCTACAAGAAAGGCGACGAGTGCAAGCTCCGGGATGCTTTTGAAGCATACTCCGAAACCGACAACATGGGAATTCCAGCCGCCAGCATGCACGAGGGCGACCACGGACAGCCCACCATTCACACGAGGCTTCAGGGGACGGGTAGGATGGCGCTTTCCCAGTGGCCTACCGACCGAGGCTACAACGGCAAGTCCATAGTCGCAGTCCACGGGCTCGAGAACATTCCCAAAGACCAGCAGGTGGAGGCAATCTACAAAATGGCGGAGGAGAACCTTGAGCCTATGGAGGAGTTCACAGTTGCCGTCGCAAAGCAGTTGGGCGGCAAGGCAATGTTTAGGCCAGGAGAGAATGCATCTAAACGATTGAAGGACAAGGGCCGCGCCAAGGACAAGGCGGATAGGTGGTTTATGGACGCCAGCGGCAAGTTAGGAGACTACTCGCAGTTGAACGACATCATCGGCACGACCATAGAGCTTCCAGAGGACGGCTCTTTCGTGGAGGCCGACGAGATGATACGCGGGATGCTTCCGCAAGGGTGCGAAGTCGCATGCATGAAGCCGTACAACACCTATGGCGGCCCCGGCTACCGAGACGTGAAGGCATCAATCCGATTCCCCAATGGCGGCTTGGCGGAGATGATTCTTGTGGAGCCCTACATCAACAATGCGAAGTTCAACCGAGGAGGCCACACGGCCTACGAGGCGCAGCGAGTGTTCCAGTCCTACGGAAAGGACGACGATGTTCACCACATCGTCCGCGACCCGGCCGACAAGGCAAAGGCAATCGAGGCGCAGGAGCAGATTGAAAAGCTCACCCACATGATATACTCGCAGGGCGATGAAGCACCTTCTCTGGAGGACTTCGAGAAAGCCAAGGAGGAGGGACGCAGGCTCGTGGAGGAGACAGTGGCCGACCCTACATCCCACGGACTTCCCGCCGACTTCTTCACCGGGCCGCGGGGAGCGGAACACCAGAAGGCATTCATGAAGATTCAGCAGGGCTGGGACCACATCACCCCACCGCCAGACTCCAAGTCCTCCAATCCGATTCCAGAAGCACCTACGCCGAGGGAATAAAAGAAAAAGACGGGGCTTACCGCTCCGTCTTTCCTTTTGCCTAACGAAGGAACTCGCCTACTGCGGCTTCTCCGCTTCCTTCGGCATCTGCGGCTGCGTGGCGGGGTTCGCCATCGCATAGTCAAGTGCGGCGGCATACCCTACGTTGGTTGCCCCCGTCCTCAAATCGTGCCAGTCGCTCTGCGGAATCGGTACGATGAAGTCCCCCATCTTGGGGTCATAGCCCGTAAGTCCGTATTCCGACTCGCAGAATGCGACTTTCTTTGCTCTGTTGACACAGTATAGAGCATTGTCCATCATTTTTGCTTCCCTTTCTCTCTTGCGGTGAATAGTATATCATTTTACGGCTTGCAAATCAAGGGGGAGAGGGCTACCTAACATGGTCATAGCCGTGTTCCTCGGCGGTGTGGTCATCGTTCCCCGCAAGCCAGGCATAGTAGTCCTCTTCCTCCTCCGCCCGCGTGTTGAGGTCGCCGTCATCGTCGCCCATGCGGTTCTCCTCCCACTCCTCGTCGTAGTCCTCTGGTGGAATGTCGTCGTCTCCGTGGCCGGAGAGCAAATCGCCCCAGATGTCGAAGTCCTCTTCGGTGAATCCCTCCATGCCGGCATAGGGTGCTGAAAGGGCTGAGGCCTTTGGCAGTCCGAACTCCGGGAGCTTCGACACCTCCTGCCTCACATCCTGCAGGCTCTTCCGAATCTCCTCGGCATGTGGAATCTCGTCGATGCGCTCGAACAGGGGCTCACCCAGTTTCAGGTACTCGCGTCCCCATGAGTTGCCGTCGGCGCAGAAGTCCTTGGTATTGCACAGCCTATCTGCAATCTTCACCGCAAGCACCTCTGGCGATGCGGTCTTGGCTATGTTCTTGATGTAGGCCTTTTTGTACTCGTCCTTCTCGGCGGCGGACTTGAACTGCTTGGTGTCGTCCATTGAGAGAAGCCGTATTCCGTCCACAATCTTCTTGGAATCGTCGCTTTCCCCCAACATATCGCCAATCTTCTCTGGCTCAATGTCCGTTTCCTCCAGAAGGTCGTGTCCCCAGCCGACCCCAATGGTCACGGGATTGTCCTTCTCGTTGAACCCCCAGCTCTTGAGCAAGGCGACAACCGCCTCTGGGTGAACGATGTAGGGCTTCTGGTCTTTGCCCCTCCTTGGCTTGGACTGCTTGTGCCACTCCTTCGCCATTGCCTCCATCTTGTTGACGATGCCGCTCTGCTTGGCGATCATCGCCTCGTTGGGGACTTTCGAGGGGTCAACTGGCTCTGTCTTCTCGATCTCCTCGACCTTGAGCTCGTCCACCTTCTTCTCGGCTTTCTGCTGCTTGCCCTCCTTCTCGCGGAGAGTGCAGTTGTCGCCCGGTTTCCAGCCGTGTGGGTGGAATCGCTTGTCGTGTTCCGCAAGGTCGCTCTTCGTCAATCCCCCAAAATCGGTGTTTCCACCGCTTTTCTTATGGATAAAGTCGTAGAATGTCATAGCTTTTGTTCTCCGAAGCCTCTATAATATGCCCACTAGACATATCATCGCCCCGGATATGGCTACATATTATACCATTCCATCCCATCAAAAAGCAATCCCCGTTGACTTTTGCGCTGCGGCATGGTAAAATATCCCACTATGAAAACCACAGCAACGACCGTAGCAGCCATCGTCGATGAAGAAAACGACACCCGCAGGGCGAGATATGCGGAATATGCGAGGCAGACCCTTCAGGACATTCGGAATCAGCGAACCCCACACTACCCACTCGACATAAGAAACGGCGGCGAAAACTACGAGTCCATAGCATTCTTCTCCGAAGACATCAAGCACATCGCCCACCCAGAGAGGCGGGAACTCACGATTGAGGAGTATGCCGAGGCGATGCGGCTTGGGAAGATACAGGTCACGAAGGAGGACACTGTTGAGGCGGCGCAGCGAATCTCAAACTTCATCAGCCACAAGGAGAGGGTTGCGATACTCAATATGGCCTCTTCCAGCCAACCGGGAGGCGGCTTCCTCAACGGTGCAGCGGCGCAGGAGGAGTCGCTTTGCCGTCGCAGCACCCTCATAACCACCATAGAGAGCTTCCGCGAACTGTACTCAAAGGACTACTACCCGCCGAGCCTTTGGCAGACGAGCCTGCGGCTTCCTTCCTTCGAGAAGCCGTGCGATCGGGCAAAGGCCTTGCGACCGCATGCGATATACTCGCCAAGGGTCACGTTCTTCCGAACCCCGGAGGACAGCGGCTTCTCCTATATGCCGGAGCCTTTTGTCTGCGACGTGATTTCATCCCCGGCATACAAACTGCCGAAGACCGGCGACACCTCGACGCCCCTTTCGGACTATCTCCAGAGGAATACTGTCGTGGCGGCGATGCTGCCTAGAATCCAACTCCTCTTCCATGTGGCTATGTACAATGGGTGCGAAGCTCTCGTGCTTGGAGCCTGGGGATGCGGGGCTTACGGCCTCGACCCACACCTCGTCGCCTCGATGTTCAAAGCCTACCTTTGCTACGATGCCTCGATAATCGGAAAGGACAGCCGCCTCCAGAGGATTGTCTTCGCCATCAAGACCTCCGCCGACAACCACAACGTCTTAAAGGACAACTACTCGCCCTTCCGAACGACCTTCGACGACCCTGGGCTTTTAGACCTAGCGGCAATTATTAGGTAATACGAGGATTTCCAATGACCATCAAGAGCATTCTGGAGAAGGCGCTGGGATTGGTGGCGGCAGTCGCACAGGATGCCGCCGCTCCGTCGCAGCCATCGTCGAAGGGCGGCAGCCAGTCGCTTGCCGCGCATGACAAGGTTTACCATCCCAACGGATACAAGCCGGGCGACCGCTGCAAGCTCCGGGAGGGCATGTTCAGCGTGGACGACCTCGTTGCCGCTCCGACCGGGAAGGCAACCGCACAGGGCGCTCCAATCCAGAACGGCAAGATGCTTCCGCACTCCAAGATGCCGTCGGAAAAGGAGTTCGACCGAGTTATCGCCGCAGTCAGGAACAATCCTCGGCTCGTGCCTCCGACCCTTGCCCAGAGCCTTGCGGACTTCCCAAAGAACATAATGCAGATGTCGGAAGACCAGGAGTACCTTGAGCAGTCGATAGCGATGCTGCCCGACAGCGCGGCGAAAGACCTTCTTCAGGACAAGGCCGATGCGATGGACGATGCCCATGCAAAGGCGATAGACCAGTTCCTCAAGGACTTCACGGTGCTTCAGGCGATATTCCCGGAGGGGAGCAACATAAGCACCGGGAATGGCACGGCTGCTGCTCCAGCTGCCCCAGCTACATCCCAGCAGCAGAAACCGGCGACGGCAGCGACGCCGCCTCAGCAGTCCGCTCCAACCACAACCACACCTTCGCAGCCGCCCGCACAGCCGCAGGCAACTCCACCTCCCCAGATGCCTCCGAACAACCTCTTCACTAATGCGGGCTTCTTTGTCGGCAGAGGGAAAGTCCTACCCACGGACACCTTCTCCGACCTGCCGTACCTCGACGACCCCAATATGAGGGCGGCCCTCTCCAGCGAATTTGGAACTCAAATCGGAGACCAGACCTCTGCTAAAACATATTTCAATTCGGTTGATATTAGAACAAACGGAAATGTTACCTATGATATACATTTCCCATGCTCTCAAAATAGCTTAAATGCAATAGCCCAATCTCTTCAAAAGGCGGGTTATCAGAATGTTCAGGTTGGAATGAGTCCTTTTGGCTTGCCTACACTCACCATACCGATGCAGTCCTTCGCAAAACTGCCTCCGATGAACCACGGAGTCCCGACAGCCAAGTCCGGCCCGGCGCAGCCTACATCCCAGACGACACAGGCAGCGACGGCCTCGACGCCTCCGGCACCAAGCACCAAGCAGCAGCCTCCGCCCACACAGGCCACGACTCCCGCAAGCCCTGCTCCAAAGGCGGCGGCTACTACTCCTTCCACGACCACATCGGCGTCAAAGCCCACGACACCGACCACCACATCGTCCTCTCCAAGCCCTACCACGACAACCCCTACGCCCCTCAAAGGCACTCCTCTAAAGGGATTCGACAAGACCGTATCGGCCGTTGTCGGCGGCGGCTTCAACAAGAAGAACGTCCTGCAGGACACCGTAGCGTGCATCATTGCAATGAAGGTGCCCAACTCCCTCAACATCAAGGGTCAGGGCTCGATGACGAAGAACTCTCCTCTCTGGATTGAATTTCCTTCAAATGCGACCGCCCAGAACGTCAAGGACATTGAAGCTACCCTCGAACCCATCTACTCTCCGTTCGGCTACAAGGTCAAGGCAGAGGACTTCGGCAACAAGCAGTACCTTGTCATTGAGCCGACCGCCAAGAGCCTCGTGAAGCAGAAAGCCTCCAAGAAGCCCTCCACGGCCTCTTCCACGGCTTCCGCCCCACAACCCGCCCAAGCACCCACATCAACCGCTCCGACGCCTCCTGCGGCCTCCACGGCCTCTTCTGGCGCACCAAGCGCGACCACCCAATCCTCTCCGTCGGCCTCCACCGCCACGAAGGGGGCTAACCTCCTTTCCAGCCTCGCCGCCAAGAACCCCAAGATGGCTGCGGTGTACAGCAAGGCTGCGGCGAGGATGGCGGGTACGACTCCGACCCCGGCGGCTGCGAACTCCCCGGCGGCCCCAGCCACATCCCAGACGGCAGCTCAGCCAGCCGCCTCGACGCAGCCGGCCTCGGTGAACATTCCTTCGGGCAAGACCCCGACTCCACAGCAGGCGGCGCAGATCGCCCGATTCCAGAACATGATAGCACGAGCCACCTCCGCAGGACTCTCTGCACAGGCGAAGTCATTCCAGGCGGCGCTAAACCGATTCGTCAGCACCATCTAACAAGGAACACCACGATGATAGACTACAAATCCGCCTTTTCCAAGGCCCTCGACGAGAAGATGAACCCGCTCAAGACCGCTTTCTCCTCGGCACTCGATGCGAAAGAGCCGCTTGAAGAGCACAAGAAGCAGGCCGAGGGCGAGGGCGGCAAGACAGTAGAGCCCATTGTCGTGACCTTCACCCTCGACCCCAAGATGATTAGGGAACTCGGCAAGGCGATGCCCAAGGGCGCGAAGCAGGATGACCGCTCCGACCTCCTCGACGAGGGCGATGCCAAGAAGGATGGCGATGGACATTTTCTAGACAAGAAGGAACTCGAGGAGCGCGGCAAGGCTGCGGACAATGATGCATCTACATCCCAGACTGCGGAGGATGCCAAGCCCGAGGCCGGCAGCGACAAACCGGATGACAAGGATGCAGGTGACGATGACGCCAATCGCCGTCAGCCGCCTCCCGAAGAGTCTTTCAAGGCTGTTGTCGTTGGCGAGAACGGAAAGGTTGAGGGACTAGAGGGCGAAACCTCCGATTCCGAACCCAACGATGGCGGCGAGAAGGACGAGACTGGCGAACCCGTGAAGAAGGACAGCGGCGATGACGACCCTCCCAAGGGGGACAACGATGCCGAGCCAGAGGTGGATGCCAACGGCAACCTAGTGAACAAGGACGGCGGAGACGGCGATGACGATGATACCGTCTACGACGGCGATTCCGAATACAACATGGGACTCGACGAGGCTATCTCGATGGACTCCCGCCACACGGACACCCCTCTGGAGAACTGCCGTGCGAAAGACCCGATGTTCTGCCCCTACCACGGGACAAAGGCGATGGAGAAGATGGTAAAGGATGCCATAGTGGAGGAGTACAAAAAAGCCTCTACGACACCACCGACCCAGCAGTATCTCGACATGTCTTTCATCCCTGCCCTATCTGTAACGGTGGAAAAGGGCGACGGCAAGAATGCCTACAAGCTCACAGCAGCACTCAAAGGCAGTTGGAGCAAGACTGCTAGCAATGCGCTGCAGTCAGCAGTAGATGCTTTCCTCTCCACGAAGGGAGTCACGAATGCCTCCAAATCAAACTATGTGAATCAGAACTATGTCGATGCCGAAATAGAACTAGACGAGTCCGACTCCAACGAGACGAAGCTCACGAAGATGAACGAGTGGGTGGACAACCTCGTGACTGACTACGGAGACGACCCCAACTCCGACATCTCCGACGATGACCTCGTGAAGGTGATGGAGAATCTAGAGGCGGTGCAGACTGCCTACGATGCGCTTCAGCAAAACCCCTCGCCTGCGACCGAGCAGACTTTCAAGAAGACCTTCCGTGATGCCGAGGACTTCTACCATATGGTGCGTGGAGTGGCCGACCTAACCAACATCAAGACCCCGCAGGATGCCCAGAAGATGAGGGACGACCTCTCTGACCGTCGCAAGAAGGCGGGCGACTGGCACAACATGGTGGAGGAGGCTGCGGACGTATGGCAGCAGGTGGGCGTACCCAAGGGTGCGAGGCTTCCGAAGTACCCGCAGGGGGCGCAGGCCATCCGACAGAAGTTCCAGAAGCAGTACGGCAACCTCTGGAACTCGTGCTGCAAGAAGTATGCCGATGCCGATGAAGTGTGGAAGCAGGCCCTTCAGGCGGGCGACCTCAAGGCGATGAAAGGGGCGCTCCACTCGCTCGACTTCGCCTCACAGCTCTACGAAGACCTGATGCCCTCCTTCACCAAGACGGCGCAGGAGTACCTCGATGCGGCAAAGGCCGAGGCGAAGGCGAAGGGCATAACCCTTGCTCCGTACCAGCCGAAGCCGTGGACGCCGTAATAGACGATTTAACCCAACACCATTACAAACCAACCGCTAATCAAACCAAGTACCGATGTCCAAACCAAAGACCCTCAATGGGGGCGGCTCTGCCGTCTCTCCCATTGATGCCTACCAGCCACAGTGGATTGAGTGTTTCGTGTGCGGCGATGTGCAGTTAGTACCCGCACGAGCCTATGTAGACAACCCGTACCTATGCCGACACTGCCGTGTGGCGATGCCAGACGAAGAGTTCCGCCACCTCCACGACGACCTTGCAATCCACCACCCAGAGCGGCTTGCCAAGGTGGATGACATAGTTGCGAGGATTCGCACGGAGTGTGGATTATGTGAATTCAAACCCAAGGATGAGATGAAGAATCAACCCAATCCACCGAATCCTCCGATGCCACAGCCCAAGAAAGAAGCCGACGAGGAACTAACTGATTTCGTGTACTGCCGCCGCCACAGGCGCACCAAGCCAGTGCCGAAGGGGTGGACGGATACTTGTTCATACCTCTGCCACAAGTGCTACCGACGCCTTTCCCCAGAAGAGCGGAAGGAGTATGCCGGCCGAGATACCTTTCGGACGCACCTCAAGGCGAAGACCCTCCTGCGGAAGCAGCCGCAGCTGGAACTCCAGCCTCCCAAGCCTGAGCCGGTCCTGACGCAGCCTCCATCCCAGACGACAGTCCCGGAAGAAGCCCTTGATGACAAGGCAGCTGCGACTCCAATGTATATAGGGAATGCCTTTAAGGGGCTAATGCCGCAGTATTCCATCAACTGCCTCCGCTGCGGTAACACCTCTCCGTGCCACTACCACTGGTTTTCACGAAGCAAAGTCCTATGTCCTACATGCTACTCTTCGATGAATCAGTGGGAGATTGACAACTTTCATAGGCAGCACGGCAACAAAAACCTTCCTATTCCGCCTAAAACCATAGTTCGGTACTTTCCGATGACTAGTATGGTCGTGGGTAAAGGGAAGTCTTCTCCAAACAACCCACATGAGGATTCGGTGCTAGTGGGTCGCAAGTATTCTAACGAACGCATTAGCAAGATGACTAGACGAGAACTTGCGGAAGCAGTGAAAAAGGGCTATGTCTCCCGTCCACGAGCCCGCATAGAACTGCATCGACGAAAGAGAGAGGAATACTACCACATGCTCCCAGAAGTGCCGGGACTCGTGATGTAGTCGCCATCCCGTAGCCTCTTGACTTTTGCGCCCCCGGTTTGCTATAATACCCCCAGCGAATCCGAACGAGGGTTCGAGACCACAAACAAGCAAACCATAGACGAAGGAAACGATGAAAGAAGCAAAAGAGTTCAACGAGGCTCTTGTGCAGGCCCAGATAGCCCTGCACAAGGCGAAGAAGTGCTACGACTACAAGAGCGGCGACGATGCAATATCCCTCGCCCTCCTCAAGGCGGTGGGAGACGTTTTCTTCTGCCTCTCCTATGTATCGGGCAAGCCCGTGGAGTGCGAGGCGGCAGGTATCTGCTCCGCTTTCATACAGACCGTCCTCGAAGTGAGGAAGGGCAAGATGAACGAGGGGAAGGACGATGCTCCGCCCCCCGCGAACATCGACGAAGCCCTTGCCGACCACGATGCCAAGTTCCACGGCGGCGAGTACAAGGAGGGAGACCCCTGCACTCTCCGCGAGACCCTCGCCAAGGAGTGCGAAACCGACCTCGTTGACCCCAACGATGCCCCAAAGGACGAAGCCGGCGATGCGAAGCCCTCCGAAGAGGATGTAGCAGAGACTCCGATTGCTGTCCCGGAGGCAGGCAACATCCCAGACGAAGGAGGCAATGCCCCTCTCGTGACGGTATCGAGGGAGATCGTGGTGACGGAGCCCGACTACCATGCGAGACTTGAGGAAATTAGCGACCTCGTGATAGAGGTTGCCAAGGAGATTGCAAAGGCGGTGAAGCGGGGCAAGAAGCCCAACTACAAGTCCGTCTATAGGGTGAACTATGCCCTTTGGATGGAGGTAGACTCCCTCTGCGATGTTATGGAGAACTATCTTGACACCGCCAAAAATCCTGCAGACAAGGAAGCGGCTAAGGAGTGGTACGACCTTGCTTGTCATCTTAATGATAGCATTCAAGAGATTCGCGAAATGCGCAAGCTCAACCGCTACTACAAGCCTAGCAAAGTGTACTCGATTGAGGCCATCTGGAGCGAGGCGACCGATGCCAAGGCTTCCAAGGAGGAGGGGAACTCGTGAATCCCCTCCTCCCAGAGGCAAGAGACATTCTGACGTACCTCCACGGTAAGGTTGTCCTCGCCATTGCCGACATCACGACCTTCCACGGCGATGTCATTGTGAATGCCGCCAACGAGGAAATGGTTGGCGGCGGCGGAGTGGACGGAGCGATTCACCGAGCCGCCGGCCGACGCCTCTACGAGGAGTGCGTCAAGTTCCCGAGGCAGATTGGAACCAACATACGATGCTCCGTGGGCGAAGCCAAGATGACCGCAGCCTACGAACTGCCGTGCAAGAGGGTGATTCACACCGTCGGCCCGGACTACCGCTGTCCGAAGAACCAGCATCCCGTGTACAGAATCTGCTTCAACGAGGAGGGGAATTTAGCCAGAGTGCCGATGTCCTCCGAGCAACTCCTCATTTCATGCTACGAGAGTTCGCTGCGGCTCTTCGAGAGTCTTGATTGGGCTACGAGCATAGCCTTTCCCTCCATTTCCACGGGAATATACGGCTACCCACTCGAAGAAGCCGCAAACATTGCGGCTGTCGTGGTGTCGGCTTATGTGGAGCGGAAGGGCGGAGACATATACTTCTGCTTCACTAATAAGGTCACGATGGATGTCTATACAAGGGCATTTGATTTGAGGCTGCTATCGTACGTTCCCACTTGGACATACGGCATGCCCGCGACGAAAGGAGTAACAAGTGAACGAGAGACAACTGCTGATTAGCCTTGCCGAGAGGCTTCTGGCGCTTACGGAGTCCTGCAGGAGCAGGGAGACCCGTAAAGACCTAAACGATGCGGCGAAGATAATAACCACAATAGCCTCATGCTATGCGGTGGCACGATAACGGCGCTCCTGCTAGCTCTCATGATATGCGGAGGGTGTGCGACGGGCTATGTCCAGAACAAGAGGACGGAGTGGAACTCCACCCACATGAGTACATCAGTCTACGGAGACTTCGACCGATACCCAGCCGTCTATAGGGCTACCTGCATTGCGGCGGCGGTTGAGATACCGACATGGTGGTGGCCTCCTAAGCACAACTACACTGGCTCATACCACTATGTGTTCTGCGTCTTTGGGATGCCGCTCTCACTCATAGACCTCCCGATTTCGGTAGTCACGGACACCCTGATGTTCCCATACGACCTCTACAAGACCCTCACAAAAGAAGACGAAACATGAATACTATTGCTACCTACAGCACAACCTCGTCGCAGAAGGTGCTAACCATCATCACGACGCTCTACAAGCACGATGCCCCATTGGGCAAGGCGAGGATTCGCATAGCCGTTCCCATTGACGAGAAGCGGGTTGACGAATGGACCTACGAGTGCGACGTGGAGGTGTGGGCATATGACAACGAGGCATACGGCTGGCTCACCCTCTACGACATCAAGGACTTCGGCAAGGACTGGGTGAAGTCCGTCGTGGAGAAGTCGGGCATACTCTCCGTTCCGATGGGCGAGGCATTCGCCCTCGTGAACGACATACGGGACGGAGACGAGCCGAGGATGCCGAAGGGCGGATGGGAGACCAACAAGACGAGCGAGAGGGGCTGGGGCGTCATTCTTCGCTCAATCGACGGATTCCTCGACATGGTGGATTCCCAGTATTCCATCTATCCGAGGGATAACTAACGGGCATAGTGTAGGAGCAAACCTATGAGCAACTACTACGAGTTCATGAAGAACGGAGCGACCGCCAAGGCCGAGGACATATCCGAGGTGCATCCCACGGAGAACGAGACGTTGAGCCCTGCCACCCCCGGCTACGGCAGCGTGAACACGGGGCTGGAGAAGCTCCCCGAGGCGGCAACGGAGGAGACTGCCCCAATGGATCATTCGGAGATTGTGAGCGACGACCCAGTTTCCGACGTGGTGAAGACGGACTATTCCGACAAGCCCGGCGACGATGAGCCGCCAGAGCTGCCGCCCTCTCTCGGAGGGAAGAAGAGGGACGATTCCGCCGAAATCGCCAAGGAGGTCGGAGAGTGGAAGGCGAAGCTCTCCGTAGCAAAGGAGGACGAACTCCGCGACATCCTCGATGAGATAGAGGCTATGACCGACGAGAGCCGCCAGAGCGCAATCCTCGCTGCATTTAAGAGCGAGTGCGACAAGAGGGCTGGTGCATACAATGAGAAACTCAACAACGGTGAGTGGATATGACTACGGAAAGCGCAATCAAGATTGTCCGCCGAGCGATGAGGGTCGTGGTGGATGCAATACTCGACGAGAACTCCAACCCAAAGGAATCCTACCAGAGCAAGTACGAACACCTCCGCGCCGTTGACGAGCAGGTGCTTGCCGCCCTCTACAAGTCGAAGAACGGCTCTATGGTCCGCGGCAAGATGGTGTGGGACTACCACAGGCTGGGCAAGAAGATATACGAACTCTACCATGAGAAGGGGCCGTTTCCGTTCACCCTCACGAGGATGAAGCCCCGGAGGTGGATGTTCAAGGCGATGGCCTACTAAAGGAACGGAAGAAGAAAAGAGATGAGAAGGAACGACTACGGAAACCGAGGGATGAGCGTCAAGGTCTCCAACTACGAGGACATGGACATCGAGGTAGACCCAAGCACGGAGGCGGAGATGGACAGGCAGGAGTGCGCTCCCCGCCGCCGTCGCTATGATTCCATGGAGTCCGTGCCTCCAAGGGCGAGAGACCTCCGGCAGGCGGCGGTTGAGAAGTGTATGGAGTACATCGCCAACATGGTGCTGCGTCCCCTTGCAGATCAGGTGGGATTCCGCACCAATGTCACGATATACGACAGCGGACTGCTCCGCATAACGATGCGGCTCTCCCGCGAGAAGATAACGGTGGGGCACTCCATAATCACTCCGAACTCCGTCTCCAAGAGGCAGAACGGAGGCTATGTGAGCCGCTATGCGAACAAGGACGAAGACCGCTTCTTCACCTACATCTACACGATTCCGCACGAGCAGAACGGCGAGATGGTGGGCGGATTCCGCATCAAGGAGTGGATAGCCCCCTCCAAGCAGTGCGAACTCTTCAACATCTTCCTGATGAACTGGACCGAGACGAAGCAGAAACTCGACTCCATCCGAGACAACCTCTTTTATGCGACTACGGACGACTTCGACCCTTCGCAGCCGCCCGGAGACATAATCAACCTCAAGGAGTGGTGAAGTTGGGAACTATCGCCATAGGCGTGGACGGCTACAACACCTCCATAACGGGCGACGTCACGATGATCGTCACCTGCGCCGCAAGCGACTTCCACCATGTGCCTTTAGTGATAACACAAACCAAACCAAAGAGCAAAACCAATGAGAATAAAAGAAGTGACGGCGAGGGAGGAACTAATCCTCCCCATTACGGAGATTAGGCACTCCGACTATATCAGGGTTCCGAGCGAGTTCGTAGACCTCTACAACAAGTTCGTAGAGAAAATGGACTATGTGGAGGCCACGGAGAAAAAACTCCTCGACAAGGACGAACGGACTATCGGTCGTCTTGTTACTATGTTCTTCCAGATGACGGATAACAGCAAAGACCAGTATGACGCGAACGACAACATCTGGGAGATGAAGATGGAGTGTCTTATTCCAAGCGCCAACATCGCGGAGACGGAATTCTACTTTCGCGTCTACTTCTTCAACCACGAGAGCCAGTCATGGCTCAAGTGGGGGGACGAGGCGAACATACACGGATTGGAGTCGTTCACGCTCACCAACCTCTCGAAGGAGGAGGTGAACGAGGCAAGACAGAGGCTTGTCTACTCCATCGTGGCAATGCTGATGGCGCTCAATGCAATGCAAGGGATTGTTCCATACGGACTCGACCAGAGCGACTACGACATTCGGAATAAGATAACGGAGGCTCATAGGAAGTACCGCGCTGAAGCAAGCGTGGATTTCGTTGGGAGGAAGCCTCCGCTGGACGTCTTTGGTAACGACATATTCTAATTTCATACGGAGGGAAGAAGACGATGGAAGAGGGAAAGACGGAGAAGAAGCCCGACAGGGTTGTGTTCGTTGGGGTGCCGCCGGTGGAACTCAAGCCGCCGAAGTACCCGCTTGCCGACAGCGTAGTGTCGGAGATGGAGCGAATCTACAAGAGGGTCATAGATGCGATTCCCCCTGCGGAATACGTCCAGCACACGGAGAGGGCGGAAAGGTATAGAGCCAATCTTAAGGGGATGGACGACCTCATCTCGGCCCTTGGCTACAAGATGCTCGTGACCTTCGACCGCGCTACATACAAGTCCGAAGTGAGGCTTCTGACTTCGCAGTACCATGCGCTGACACTTCGTTCCTTCAAGAGGGCGGAGATACTGCAGCACAAGGCCGTCTCCGACCGCATAATGCTCTATTGCGCCGAATACTTCGATCGCAAGGAGACGAATGCCCTGGCATACTGGCAGAGCGGCATAGGCAACATGGCCTGCTCGATGAGGCTTGTGGCGCTGGACGAGAGCGGAAAGGAGCAGTGGGCTTGGCCCATTCAGGAGCCTACGGACGAACGGCCGCTTGAAATCGCCTACAAGATAGGCGTGAACCCGAATCCGCACTATCCGTGGATTACAAGGCAGATGAAGACCGAGCAGGAGGCGGCGGTCTTCGAGCTTATGTCGTGGCTTCCCTTTGAGTGCTCGGACTTCCGATCCAGGGAGAACGACACCAACGAGGAGTTCTCGCTCAACAAGGTCTGCAACGACAACGAGTATTGGGTCACTTTCCGCATAGGGAAGTCCAAGGAGGAGGGCAAGCCGCCTATGCCGCCAATAGTGGGACTCGAGCAGTTGTCGCAGGCTCTTGCAGAGTCGGCTGCCCTGCGAGACCTCACGGAGGCATAGGGCGAGAGACAATAGTGCATAAGGGGTGGGGATTCGCTTCCCCACCCTCTTTTTTTTACCCTATTGGGCATTGTGTAGGATGTCCAACATTACCTATAGAGACCTTATTGCCCCCGCATTCTACGACCTATGGAACGACGTGTGGGCGAGGAAGTACCCGGAGATATGGCTTGCTGGAGGGCGAGGCTGCGTGGATGCCTCCACCCTCATAGAGACGCCGCGAGGCAAGATACCCATAGCGGAGTTCAAGGGCGGCGATGTCTATTCCTATGACACTGAGCGCCGCTGGATAGTCAAGGCGAAAGCCGACCGACCGCAGAGGTATACGGAGGAAGACCTGTACGAGGTCAAGGTCTACGGCGGCGATTCCATACTCGTGACGGACGAGCACAAGTTCCTTACTCCCTGGGGCTGGAAGATGACAAAGGAACTCCGCTCCAACGAGGTGATAGCACTTGGGGAGAGGCTTGGCGGAGTGTCCGTCTACGGCCGCATAGAGCGCATCACCTTCAAGAAGAGGGACTTCTACTGGGACATGAACGTGGACGGGACGCACAACTACATCGCCCACGGATTCATAAACCACAACTCCAATAGACATACGAAATATCCAAGTTCGGGGTTGACGGAGTAATCAAGATATGCTATACTACCCACAAAACGGAGGGATAGTATGGCATTGAAACATAGAGTTAAAAAGGGTGACACCAACGAATTTGGCTATGCCACGATAGAGGAAGTCACCAATCGAAAGGACAAGAACGGATGCACCATATTGGTGTGTCGGTGCTGCTGCGGCAACAAGTTTGAGACAACAATACCTCGATGGAACAATAGCCGCACGATGTCATGCGGTTGCAAGTCCAAGGTACGGCACATCGAGACGAAGCCTTTTCAAAAAGGGAGACAAGGGCATCTTACGATTCTGGAATCGGGCATCGTGAAGCCGTCTGGCAAGAGGGTGGCGAGGTGCATATGCGACTGTGACCCAACAAGGGAGATAGAGATAGCCGAGTGCGATTTGCGCAAGGGTGCGAAGTCTTGTGGGTGTAGGGGGCGAGTGGCGAATGGGCAGGTCTTTGGGCGATTGACAGTTTTGGACAACTCGCTTATAGAGGGAACGAAGAAGATGGCCCTTGTCCGCTGCTCGTGCGATAGGCATACGGAGTTCGTAGCATCGCAGGAGTGTCTAAAGAAGGGCAACGTGAAGTCTTGCGGCTGCCTACAGAGAGAAGCGGTGACGAGACACGGAGAGTCTAGGATGCGTCTCTATGGGATTTGGAAGGGGATGAAGGATAGGTGCTCCAACGAGAGAAGTCACTATGCGAAGTGGTATTTGAAGAAAGGAATCGGCATCTGCCCACAGTGGCGAGACGATTATCTTGCATTTAGAGACTGGGCTATGACCCATGGGTATGCCGAAGACCTGACCATAGC
>Ga0256407_10001588_pt1 | contig 46801 bp, 39 predicted proteins | sample RumenRJG_04DNA_FD_193489 | JGI IMG/M metagenome (GOLD analysis project Ga0256407, IMG submission 193489) | Bovine rumen microbial communities from Lethbridge, Alberta, Canada - RJG_04 | ecosystem: Host-associated > Mammals > Digestive system > Stomach > Rumen | place: Canada: Alberta...
ACCATATCCTAGATAATCCCCTTGAATCTGTATCTGCTGTCACGTCTTCGTTTCTGTCGATCGCGATGTCTTAGGTTTCGAGCCATCTCGTCGCTGTCTCAGCGCTTCTCCCGCCAAATCCAACGGAAGATGGTCTCTGCGAATACGATATCTTGCCCCTTCAAGCTAAATCGGGCGTGGGATTGGATTCACTGAGAAAAATGCTTGCCGACAAGAAGAAAAGTCAGATCGAGTCCGCGGATTCAACTTTGATAACAAACGTATCTGGAAGCGCTGCGCGAAGCCCGCACTTCCCTGCTCCGCGTACGCGACAGTCTCGAAGCCGGTATCCCTTCCGACCTCGTCGCCCAGGACCTCCGCGAAGCCATCGCCACCCTCAACTCCATCCTCGGCCGCCACATCGACTCCACCACCATCCTCAACCACATCTTCAAGAATCATTGCATCGGGAAGTAAAATACATGAGCTTTACAAACAGATGTACCACATCTGGCTTAAAATAGTAAATTTTCGAATAGAAAATTATAGAATTCTTGATTTTTTATTCAGAATTTTACTACATTTGCGACATGAAGGATGTTTTAGACATATTAGGCAACGTCCCGGTCACAAAGGAAACAATTGCATCATTGTATCCTGATGTTTCCGGTTCAAATCAAAAGGTGTCCTCTTTGGAGCATAGCGGCAGACTGTTACGCCTTAAGAGAGGATTATATATTGTTAACCCTGCCTGGAATGGCAAGCGTATCAGCAAAGAACTTGTTGCCAATCACCTTTACTCCCCTTCATATGTGTCTATGCATACTGCTCTTCGCTGGTATGGGCTTATCCCCGAGCAGGTATACTTGGTCCAAAGCATGACACTGAAGCATTCACGAGTGTTCGAGAATTCACTCGGCAGATTTTCTTACATCGGAGTTGGCAGAGACTACTTCCCTATCGGACTCCGGCAAGAAGAGGCGGAAGGAACAAGCTTCATCATCGCAAGCCCGGAGAAGGCGTTATGCGATTTAATCTGTCATACATCCGGCGTAAATCTGCGTTATCAAAAGGAGGCGCAGGCATTTCTGGAAGAAGATTTGCGACTTGATATGGATGAATTCTGTAAATTCAATGCCGAGATCCTTCATCAATGTGCCGATGCCGGCAAAAAGACACAATCCATCGAAACAATCATAAAACTGCTTGAGCGATGAACGAACTATATGAAAAGATGCTTTCGGCCTATGACCAAAGCACGGAGACAGCGCGAAGGAACGCCATTTATGAAGTGAGCCAGCAGATTGTTCTTGCAGGGCTTGCCGATGGTGGTTTTTTCGATAAAGCTGCTTTCTACGGGGGTACTTGTTTGCGTATCTTCCACGGATTGAATCGCTTCAGCGAGGATATGGATTTCACTCTGTTAAAGGAAGATTCATCATTTAACTTTGAGCAATACTTTCAGCCTGTCATTGATCAGTTTGCATTAGTAGGCCGCAAAGTTGAAATCAAGAAGAAGGATAAGAAAAGCTTTGGCAAGGTGGAATCGGCCTTCCTGAAGGATACCACTGACGTGTATGACATATCATTCCAGACAGAGAGATCCATCAAGGTGAAAATTGAGGTGGATACGGTGCCACCTCTGAAGTTTGCGACAGAACAAAAGATCTTGCTGCAGCCTAAATCCTTCTTAACCCGCTGCGTGACGCTTCCCGATCTTTATGCCGGCAAAATGCACGCTTTGGTTTTCAGGGCATGGAAGAGCCGGATTAAGGGTAGAGACTGGTATGATTTTGAATGGTATGTACGGAATGGTATCCCTCTTGACTGGAATCACCTTCATGAGAGGATTCTTCAATTCAACGGTCAGGAAATGACTCTTGACGAGTTTAAGTCCGCCTTGCGGGACCGTTTGGGCAGAGCCGATATATCCCGCGTCAAAGAGGACGTGCTCCCCTTTCTAAACAATCCTGGCGAATTGGATATTTGGTCCAATGACTATTTCCTGCAGTTGGCTGACATGATGAAAATTCAAAGCTAAAATGAAGACTTTTTCCTATATAGTACTGTCGTTGACTCTGGCCTTGGCATTTTGCCTGTGGCTTCCGAACAATCTGTCATTTACGATAACTTGGATGTGAACTACATTCCTTGGATTGCCATTGCTAATCGCGGACATTGTTGCTTTAATCTATCTATTTCGCCACAGGAAAGAGAAAGGTATTAAGGGATTGGCTGTCTTGTTTGTGTTGATTCCCGTTGTTTTAACCATGGGTTTGTATGTTCCTTGGAATTCGTCCTCTGATAAAACCATGTTCAAGCATTATCAACGCCATGAAAATGACTTGCGCGAATTGATTCAATATGCCGAGAGTCTTACAGATTCTGTAACAGTCTCTTTCCCGTCAGATTCAATTCCGAAGGAAGTGTCTAAGGAGCAATATGAACACGTCATGCAGTTACTGAAGAAGGCACGCTGTAAGGGTATCAAAACCTATTCTCAGCACCTTTGGGGCAACAAAACGATGGTTGTCTTCCGCAATACAGGATTTGGCGGCAGCGGGTATTTGTCCTTCCCTGACAATACAATCAAGGTGTATCGATGGGATCCGCTAGGATCAGATAATAATGGTATTTACGATATCGATACTCCCCCGTTCAAATGTTCAATTGAACTACCTCGTTAGACAATCCGGTTTGTTACCAAATAAACGCCCTTATTTCTGAGCCGTAGCTGAATTTAGCGCATTAAGAAATAACCAAGTGCAACAAGGGCAATACCCGCAATCACACTGATGGCCAAATACCCGGCAAAGCCCCAGACATTGCCGCCCTGTAGCATTCCCTTATTGACACTTTGCGGCTGATAAAACGCAAAATTTGCATTTTATCAGCCGCAAATGTAATCCAAAAGGACTTCAGGCTATATGGTTACCCTGAAACCGTAAACCTTGCCATTTTCGAGCGGGAGCTTGGACGTTATCGTCTTCCGCATGTCGCAGCCAGGGAACACAGTGACCGAATTTCGGCGCTCATCTTCGTCGTCGTAATAGTTGCCGCCGAACTGGAGGCAAAGTTCATATCCCTCCTCGAGGTCTTTGTCGAATCGGACAGGCACGAAGAAAGTCTTTTCGACCACATCCTCATCCATCAGCGTGAGATCGCTGTGATTGCCGGAATCAAGCAGGTAATAGTCCAGCGGTCCTCTCTCGATCGTAAAGGGCTTTCCCGTGTAGCTTTCGGTAGTCACATCAATACCAGAGAATCGGACAAAGACCGGATCACCGTTCACCCCCCACTCTTCCTCTTCTTCCGAATCGGGATCGACGCACTTGATACGGATTGAATTGATCCTGGCCTGGTCGAAAGGCGAACCGGGAGGAGCTTCGTACGGAAAATTCCTCAGGGTCACCTCGATACGGAACACGGCGAGCTGGTGCTCCAGATACACGTGGGCGACATCGCCGGAGACCTTCACCTCGCCGAGCATAAGGTCGACGTCGGAGATAGATTCCGTATCATCATGCTGCAGGGCGCCCGAAGCGGTCGAAAGGCTTCTCATATAAATGGTTGGTGATCCCTCCCTCACGCCATCGAAGATCGAATTACCTGCGTACGTGTCCACTGACGGATAGAGGCAGATAATCTTATCCCCTTCGTTTCCGTTCCAGGTCCCGGAGAATTCTGCTTTCTTGCGACCTGCCTCACCGGTAGAAACGAACTCGTCGACAGCCGTGATGCCGTTCTGGCCGAAAGAGACCACTGTAATGGCTTCATACGAATCCCAGAACCCTTCAAGCGTCTTGTCATCCGTATAATCATAAATCGTCTTCGTGGTCGCCGGAGCGATTACGGACGCCTGAATTGTCATCGGAATGCCTTCCTTCTTTTCGGCCGGCGTCTTATGGCAGCTGTTCATCAGCACGGCCGCGCAGGCCATCATTACAATATTCGTTATGATGCGTTTCATCTTGCAGACTTTAATTAGGTTAAAAATCCAAATCCCAGCCGTGGCCCATATCAGGGACCTCTCCACTAGCACAGACAATGCCTTCCGACTTGACCTCAATGACCTCTGTCACGGGTGATTCATAAGTGATTAAGCGTAAATCTTTCATTAGGTTGTAAATAACGTCTATAAAATTGACACGATTAAATGCTGTTTTATACTAAAAACACACTTCTTAGTTCAAAAATAATCATTCTATAAGACATTACAAAGGCTCAGGAATAAAAATTTATCCCCAGACTAAATGTCTCACTTTTCCAGATCACTTCGCTCATAGCGATGGCTTCCCGGTTGCAGTTTCTTCCAGTGCCAGCACTTGATAGCATCGGCCAGAGATGCTCCCTTGTTGTCGGCAAAGAAATCGCGCACGTACTGGTTGTACTCGAACTGTGGCCAAATCTCCGTAGGATGTTCCAGCATCTTGTATGCCTCCACGGCATCTCCGAAAGTCTTCCCTGCATTCTCTTTCAGCCATTTCTGGAACTCCACCTTGAAATGGAAACCCTTGCCCAGATACTGCTTAAAGAAGGCCCTCAGCTCTTGTGAACAGACAATCCCCTGAGGAATGGCCTCATCCAGAGAAACCGGAAAATGTTTCTTACTCTCAAGCATAGGATTCTTTTTGGGCTTCGGCATCGGGAGCGCGGGGATCGTTGCCTTGATGATGACAGCAAGGTAGTCCCGGTCATCCACGTCGGCAATCAGGAAATGCTCTTTGGCCCCAGGGTATGGAGAGCGCATAATCACTTCTTTCAACTGCGCTTCGCCTTGACGGGTGGGTTTGATATACAGGTTGTTATCGCAGATAAGACCGAACAGGGTGCCGTCGCAGTAAATGCAATAGTCTCCCATCATCTTCTTCACGGCAATCTCACCAGCGCCCGAGCACTGGTCGATGATGTATTGAACGAAATCTGAATTGCTAGCCATAAATTCGAATTTACATTTTGCCTCCAATTATTTACATAACAATTCCATTGATGTAAATTGAGGTACCATTCCCAGTGCTTTATAGAATGCTTTTGCGCCCGGGTTGCCTTCCCAGACGTGAAGGGTAATGTTGTGGCAGCCTTTCTTCTTTGCAAACGCTTTCACATAATCAAATAGGGAGGTTCCAATGTGAAGGCCACGGGCCGAATCTAGGACACATAAATCATCCAGATACAGCGTTTTAAGCGGCTTCAGTGCTCCGCTTTCCTGATGTCGAATGACGCAGAAGGCGTATCCCAAGACGCTTCCTTCCCTGTCATAGACGAAGACCGGGGTATCCGGATTTTTAAAGATGGACAGGAGTTCTTCGTCCGTGTACTTTTTCCCTACCGGACGGAACAGGTCCGGCCTGCTGGCATGATGCACGGACAGCACCTGTCCAAGGAGCGTATTGACCACCTCCAAATCACGTGATTCTGCCGGGCGTATGATGAATTCTGACATAATTACATTACTGTTTCCCGAATTTCATAAATTCCTGTAATAAATTCCGATTTATCGAGGACTAAGATAGCTTTTATTACAATATTACTTCATAACATCGTCCCTCTTGCGACGATGTTTTCTTGTACAATTCAGACATCGAGTCAATGATAAAGTCGGCTCCGGCAGCCAAGAGATCTTCCCGGGAACCGTTACCCCAGGAAACGCCGCAAGTCTTTGCCCCGGCAGCCTTTCCCATTTGGATATCAACCCCCATATCACCCACGACAAGCGTCTCGTCAGCGCTTATGCCAAAAGCTGAGAGTACTTTCAGTACAGGTTCCGGGTCAGGCTTTGCCTTTGTCACGTTATCAGCCCCGATGACAAGCGAGAAACAGGATTCGACCCCCATCTCGGAAAGGAACTCATTCAGGGACTTGGAACTTCGGGACGATGCGATAGCCATTGTCAGTCCTCTTGCTTTCAAGCCTCTCAATGTATCTGCCACTCCGGGAAAAAGCTGAGGGACAAGGAATTTTCGGTTTTCCTCGAAAAGACGCCTGTATGTGACCACACACTCTTCAACTGCCGATTCTTCCAGTCCGGGATACATTCTCCTGAAGCAATCAGCCAGAGTCAGGCCTATAGTAGACGCGCAGACAGCCTCGTCACGGACAGGGAGCCCTAAAGAGTGCATTGTCTGCTGTAAGGTCAATACGATATTGCGCCGGGTATCTCCCAACGTGCCGTCAAAGTCGAATATTATGAGTTTAATCATGAGACAAATTACGATTAGAGACACAAAGATACCACAAATAAATCAAAACAGCCATGTCCCCACTGGAGCACATGGCTGTTTTGATTGTCAAAAGAAGCGTCCCGAACTACAGTCTAGGTTTCTGGAGCACCCTCACGATGAGAGATACAAGGTAGATGCCTATGCCATAAATGGCGGTATTCAAGGTTAGCCTCAAGCCTGTGCAAAGAACACCCATCGGGATCGGATCGTTCAATTTTGAAAGGCCACCCAAAGCATTGAACATCTGCCAGAGTCCGATTATCGTCCCAAGGACGCCGAACAACAAGGCAAACAGGCCAATCTCCTTTACCCAGCAAGGAGCCTTCCAAGCCGCAAAGAAGATGGCTACCAAAAGGACTGTGAGGACGGACATAAACCCGAGACCTCCTTCAATGAAAAAATTTAACATATGGTAAAAAGTTTTGTGGTTAATAACTCGGGAGCAAAAGTAAAGGGCCGGCAGTTTCTGCGCAAGCCATAACCCCTAGAACAGAAGTCAAATCCCCAAATTCCCTTTTTAGATTGAGGAGACAGATGTTTCAGGAACATAACCCCCATTTCCCAATGGGAGGCTATACTCAAACCTCATTTCATCAGAATCCACCGATCATATCTAGTCAACAGAGCCATGGTGACCGGAGTCGACGTCGATATTCTCTATATCGGCGAAACACAACTACCCATTTCCAGAAAATACAAAGACGCAGTGCTCAGCATTTATTCGCATTCTACAAAAAATGCATAAGCTCGTCAATGAGAAAAGGCACTCACCAGCACCCGCGCACTGGTCGATGATATATTGAACGAAGTCAGAATTACAAGACATATGTATTACAACATTTCATGTTACCATCCCGGAATCTGGAAACAGACTCCAACACTGACGCAAAGGTTTGACGCCATCTTGGTCTGGTAACTATTCTTGACAGAATCATGCGCTTTAACGAGATACCCGTCGTATCCGACAGAAGCCAGCATGCCGATGTAAGGAGTGATATGCACTTTTAGTCCGGCATAGGGTGCCAAATACAAGCGGGCACCAGGTTGTATGTTATCCGCCCTCAATGGCCAATAAATGCCGGCCCGGAGATTCACGAAAGGAGAAAATCGCTGGTCCATGAAGAAGTAGTGAGTGCTGAAGAAAAGCGGAACGGCCGAGAACTTATAGCTATTGAGATGAGCGTACCCCACTCCGACGCCAGCACTGAATTGCTCTGTAATTAACCTTTCATGCAAATAATAGGCAGAGATAATGCTGCCGCCAGACTCCCCGAAACCTTTTCCGGCGGAGAAATCAACCACATTAAGACATCCTTCCCCCGGATCAAAAGAAATCTGCGCCTTCACTATCTGGGGTGAAAGCAACATGACCAATAGTATGCCCAACAGATTTTTCATTCAAATCCCGATTTATCAAATCAAAGTTAAGCATTTTTCCCTTCTATAATCGATCTTTATCAATTCTTTTCCGTTTGGAAGACTGACTGAACTACTTAATATTTTGGCATATCCTATCTCGTTCATAGCTGCCGTCAATGATCTTTCTTCCATTTGATGGTGGATTGCCTCTAGTCCATCAAACACATGAAGATATGGGGAGTCGGAGACCCAGTCCTCATCATTAGTGTTTTGCTGGATCACGCAGGAAACATAGAGCGCATCAACTTGTCTTATTACATTCTGAAAAGCGGAATATCCAATATATTCGATTAATAAATTTGCTATCACCAGTTCAGCTTTCGGCAGCATCTGAGCGTCCTTGACAATGTCCAGATGCAGGCATTCTAAAGAATTTCCCATAGAAGCATGTCTGCCAGCCACCGCTTTCAGATACGCTTCATTTATGTCAACACCATATATCTTCTCGAATTTTGCATCATGAGCATGCTCCAATCCATTTCCTCCTGCTACTCCAAGCACCATTGCAGTATGTACATCATATGCCGCAAACTGATCTTTCATAATGGAGTTCATTGCTTGAAGCTGCATTACAGAATCAAGGCTCATATGGTTTTCATAGTCATCAAGACTGATATTTTCCCATGGGTTTTTCATACGCGCCGTACTCATAAAATTCGATTAAACGAACTCAAAGATAGCGATTTATCGCGTCATTACATCACTAAACAAAGGAAAAGCAACAACATGTTTCTTGACAGGCATTCATAAATGTCTTAGTTTTGCATCGTCAATCAAATTTTAAAGAAAATGGAAGTAAAAGACATCTTAAAAAACCTTCGTGAAAAGAACAATCTGACGCAGGAACAAATGGCAGAACGCATCAATGTCACCAGACAGGCCATCAGCCGCTGGGAAACAGGAATGACGCAGCCAAACCCGGAGCTGCTCAAAGTCCTGTCCCGCGAATTCGGCGTGTCGATCAACACCCTCTTGGGATCGCCCCGGACGCTTTACTGTCAGTGTTGCGGCATGCCGTTGTCAGATGATTCCATGATCAGTCAGGAGCCCGACGGCACTCTCAATGAGGATTACTGCAAATGGTGCTACGCCGACGGCAAGTTTGTCTATGAGAGCAAGGACACCCTGCTGGACTTCCTTCTCCAGCATATGCCCAACCCCGACAACCAGCCCGAGGCAGAGCGAAGGGCACTATACGACAGCCACCTCTCACAGCTGAAGCACTGGAAGTAGGAAAATTTAGCGGAAGATATAATAGCCCGCTGCGACCAAGGCCACGCCGGCGACGACACTCAAAGCGATATAACCGGCAAAAAACCAGAGATTTCCGGACTGCAGCATCATCAGCGCCTCTTTCGAGAAGGTAGAAAAGGTGGTAAAGCCTCCGCAGAGTCCTACCGTCAGGAATAAGGCCCAATTGGAGCCCTCGCTGGAAGAGCGACTGAAAACGCCCCACAAAAGACCGATCAGGAAGCAACCGGCCAAGTTCACGATAAGCGTAGCCCAAGGGAAACCTTTGCCTACGCTTTTCATCATCAGAGAAAAAAGATACCTTGCCAATCCGCCGATGAAGCTGCCAGCGCCCACGGTCACGATATTTTTGACGATATCTGAAACCATCGAGTCTAAATTAACAATCCTTGTTCTTCTTTCCCTCCTGATATGAAATATACATACTCAGACACAACAAGACACTAGCAATCAGACCAAGAATTTTGTTCAGATGCCATCCTGGCACAAACAACCAAAGAATGAACAGAACCGCTGACATTATTGCAACAAAGACTTGCAACCTTTTTTTCTTATCCTTATTCATATTTCCCAAAAAGTTAAAAGAGCAATTTACTTAAACCATAGAAAAGACAATCATCAAGACAGGAGGCAGGTTGATGATACAGTGGAGCAGGACACCCCACCAGAAGCCCAGGTTAACTCTGGCATATGTTATGGCGCAGCCTCCTGCCATCGGGACCAGAATCGTTGCCAGCGCAAACGGGAACAACTGCCAGTCCAAGACGGTGAAAGCCCGGAAATGCATCAGGCCAAAGCCGACAGCAGAAATCCACATGGCAGGTATGATATATTTCCGCCGCCATTCTGCCCACTGTCCATCAGTCGTGAAACGGCATACAAGCCAATAGATGAGCGCGCCCGCGGCTGCCAGCCCCAGCAGGATATACCAGACATGGCATTTGTGCATATAATAGGCGCAGACAATCGGGAGGAGACCAAGCCATAGCGCCACCGTCTGTCGCTTGAAGGACAGCCCAAGACGGAACATAACCTCTTCCGCCAATGGAGCGACAAGCATCATCTTCAGCAGAGTCTTCCAAGTTGCATGGCCCATATAAATAGTCGGATCGCCGCCGAATTTGGTCAGTTCCATAGGATTTATGCCTCTGGACATATAAACGGCGATGCATGCAATTCTCAGCAAAACCGCGCAGGCAAGCAAAATAACGAGCCACTTCAAAGCCGTGGCGATTATCCTTCCACGATGCAATGCCAGATAATCATCCGGTCTGTTCAGTATAAACTTTGCCATAGTCGTGTCCTCCAGTATTTTTGATTTAACTGACTATCAAAGATAATACTTTTTTGCTTTTCTCTATGTTTGCATGTAAATTTGAACCATGGAATACCTGTCAAAACAAAAATACGACGAGATCGCAGCCGAATTGAAGCATCTTATCGAAGATGTTTACCCCAAGGTAACGGAAGAACTTGCGGAAGCAAGCGCCCAGGGAGACCGGAGCGATAATGCCGGATACCGTGAGGCAAGGCGGACCCAAGGAAAGACCATCAGCCGGATCCGTTTTCTTCAGAAGGTACTGGAGCATTCCCGCGTAATCAACCCGGACGCCCTTCCAAAAGACAGGGTCTGCCTTCTGAGCAGGGTCGAATTCACGAACCTCTCCAGCAACTCCCGTATGAAATTCGAAATTGTAAGCCCCCATGAGATGGACCTGGAGGCCGGCAAGATTTCGCTGAAATCCCCTATCGGCGCAGCGCTGATGGGCAAGAAAGTCGGAGAAATCGCTGAGGCGCGAGTCCCTTCAGGAACCCTGCGCCTTAGAATCGAAAGCATCGAGTTCGACTGACAGCCCTATTTAGGATCTGACTCAAGAAGATTCCACAAGCCGTCTTCGCTGAGGACTCCCCTCTTCATCAGCCGAGGCAGCTTTCCCTGCTCATCAGCTTCGAAATCTTCCCGCCACAGTCCGGACTCATAATACTCGCGCAGAACTTCAATCTCGCCGCCGTGGTCCGCATGGGCACTGACTCTGTCAAAGAGCTCCTCCATCTCTTCCACACGGGCAATACGGGTAAGATTCTCCTTGAAGAAAGCTTCCATCTTGTCGTAAGGAATCACTCCGGCGACGTCATCATACAGGTCAACATGGGATGCCCCCGGAATAATCATCAGTTCTTTGTTGCCGCCTTTCATCAGACCGAATGTATATTCGCTGAAATAGCGGCTATGGGCCTTCTCGCCATGGATCAGCAGCACTGGCGTGTCGATCTCCCCGGCCCAGGCAAGCAATGGCTGGTTCAGGAAACTCTGACAGCCGATGACGTTCCAGCCGTCATTCGAGTTGCCGCTGCGCACATGATATCCCCTCGGCGTCTTATAATATGAATGATAATCCTTGACGAACCATGGAGCATCCTCCGGCAACGGATCGACGACTCCGCCGGCCCGTTCATATGTCCCGGATGCATAATCCTTAGTGCGCTGGGCCGCCAATGCCCTGCGCTTTTCCATCCGCTGAGCAGGCGTGTCTTCGCTGGCGAAATAACCCTCGACATTGACTTTGCTCATGTCATACATGGTCGATGCCACTGTAGCCTTGATGCGAGGATCGAGAGCGGCCGCATTTATGGCCATGCCGCCGAAACCGCAGATGCCGATGATACCGATGCAACGAGGATCGACCAGGTCGCATGTAGAGAGGAAGTCTACCGCCGCCAGGAAATCTTCGGTATTGATGTCAGGAGATGCCATCCGGCGCGGTTCACCGCCGGATTCCCCGGTATAGGAAGGATCGAAGGCTACCGTAAGGAAACCGCGTTCGGCCATATGCTGGGCATAAAGGCCGGAAGACTGTTCCTTCACCGCGCCGAACGGGCCTGAGACGGCGATGGCAGGGAGTTTCCCTTCAGCAGACTTAGGCACATACATGTCCGCGGCCAGCTCGATGCCGTAACGGTTATGGAAGGTGACCTTCCTATGGTCAACCAGATCCGATTTCGGAAAAGTCTTGTCCCACTCACGGGTAAGGGTCAGATTACTCATATTTAAATATTTTGGATACAGCCGGAAACTCATACAAATATAACAAAAAAGCTCTCCGGCGACCAAAGCGAATCTGGAAATAATTGCTATTTTTGTATAAATAGAAAAAAAGATGAAACGATTACTACTATTACTATCCCTGACTGCGCTGACCATTTCCTGCGCACATAAGGCTCAGGACACATTGCCCGAAAGCATTGATGACAACCTTTACCGCTTCGGCGTAAACACCAGCCCTTATGAGTATTTCAATACCGGCGAGACCCCTGTTCCTGCCGGATACGAGCCGTTCTACATAAGCCACTACGGCCGTCACGGCTCACGAAGCGACTGGGGAGACGACTACGGCGAAGTCGTGAAGGTCATGGAAAAAGCAAAAGAAGCCGGAGTCCTCACTGACGAAGGAAAATCGGCATTGCATGCTCTTGACACCACATATAAGCTTCATAACGGCATGAACGGACGACTCACTCCGCTGGGAGCCAAGGAGCACAGGCAGATAGCCGGCCGCATGTATGAGAAATACAAGAGAGTCTTCCGCAACGGAGGAAGCGTACGCGCCGTTTCCAGCTACGTGCCACGCTGCCTTGTCAGCATGGCCGCCTTCACCGGAGAGCTTCTCTCCAGAGAGCCTGGACTTGACATCTCCTGGGACACGGGCGAGGCATTCATGAACTATTGCAGCAGCGAGGATCCGGACGAAATCCATGACAAGGCCCGCGCAATAGTCAGGGAGTATGCAGGCAAGCACTCAATGGACACGGTAGCCTTCGCCAGACATCTTTTCACTGACGAGGCTGCGGCAAGGGCGGCAATCGAAATTCCAATGGAGGATTTGATGTATGAAGTCATCTACATGGCCCGCGTAAGCGGAGCGTTCGAGCTGGACCGCACCCTGATCGACTTGTTCAGCACAAGTGACCTGGAGCATTTCATGCGGACATCTTCCCTTCAGTTATATCTCACCCAGTGCAACAGCGTGGAGTTCGGAGACATCAGGATGGCCGTACCTGAAGTAGATAATCTTGTAAAGGATTTCATTGAAAAGGCAGACGAAGCCATCAACAAGGGCAACCGTGCCGCCGACCTCCGTTTCGGCCACGACTACCAGCTGCTCGCTTTCAGCTCAAGGCTGGGCGTGAAAGGAATCGGTGAACGCATGACAAAAGAAGAGGCTGCCAACTGGCCGGGATGGCTCTACACCCCGTTTGCCGGCAACCTCCAGATGATATTCTACAAAAACAAGTCAGGAGACGTCATCGTCAAGTGCTTCATAAACGAGCGGGAGACGACCCTGATCGGTCTTCCCGACGGGCCATATTACCCGTGGGAAGATGTAAAGGGAATGTTTAAAGAACTCTGACTTTAAGTTTTGAATATGCGCGCTCGACTTTCTCGAGCGCTTTTTCTATGCTTTCCGCGCGGGCAAGAAGCACGCCCATGCGGCGATGGCCTTTGATGAAAGGCTTGCCGAAGAGGCGGATCTGGACATCAGGCTCGGAAAGGACCTCTTCCAGATTTTCAAATTCCACCATGGTGGTATCGCCTTCAACGACGATTGCCTTGGATGCGCTAGGGCCATAGAAATTGACCTTAGGGACAGGCAGTCCGAGCACGGCACGTGCATGAAGGGCGAACTCGCTGAGGTCCTGCGAAATCATGGTAACCATGCCGGTATCATGAGGACGAGGAGAAACCTCGCTGAACAGAACCTCGTCTCCGCAGACAAACATCTCCACGCCGAAGATGCCATAGCCGCCAAGCGCATCTGTGACCTTCTTTGCAATGTCCTGAGCCTGGGCGAGAGCCTTCTCGCTCATAGGCTGGGCCTGCCAAGACTCGCGGTAATCTCCGTCCACCTGATGATGGCCTATAGGATTAAGGAAAGTGGTTCCTCCGCTGTGACGCACGGTCAGGAGAGTGATTTCATAGTCAAACTTCACGAAGCCCTCGACGATGACCTCGCCGCCTCCGGCACGTCCTCCCTCCTGGGCGATCTTCCACGAAGCATCGGCATCAGCCGGCGTCTTGCAGACGCTCTGGCCATGGCCAGACGAGCTCATGATCGGCTTTACTACGCATGGAGTGCCGACTTCCTTTATTGCAGCGTCAAACTCCTCCCGGGTAGCGGCAAAACGATAGTTGGATGTAGGCAGGCCGAGCTTCTCGTGTGCGAGCTGGCGGATGCCCTTCCTGTTCATCGTAAGGAAAGTCGCGTTGGCCGTAGGAATCACGTTATATCCCTCCTTCTCCAGCTGTACGAGAGTAGGAGTAGCGATAGCTTCCACCTCCGGAATGATCATGTCCGGCTTCTCCTTTTCGATGATCTCGCGGAGCTTGGCTCCGTCAAGCATGGAGAGCACGTAACTGCGATGAGCGACCTGCATGGCAGGAGCATTCTCATAACGATCGAGGGCGATGACCTCTACACCATAACGCTGCAATTCGATTGCAACCTCTTTTCCTAATTCACCAGAGCCACAAAGCAGCGCCTTCTTGGCAACCTTCGTGAGCGGAGTACCGATTTTTACCATATAGTCCAAAATTTTAAGCCACAAAAATACTCCTATTCTCCGTGAATTGCAAGTATCGATTCCATCTCTTCCGCGCTCGAAAACTTATAGCGGAAAAGTATCTCCCCGGCATCGCGGCCTTTCCAGTCAGCCAGGGCAAAATCACATCCTGCATCACGTGCGCAGGCGTAATCATGTCCGGTATCTCCGAAGAATATGACCTCGCTTGGGCTGATGGCTGTTCCAAGGGCCTTGGATGCAAGACTGATACAATGGAGCAGCGGTTCCGGATGCGGCTTATGGTGGACCGTATCCTCGCTGCACACCTTATGGTCAAGATACGGGACCATCGTGCGGAGGTGGTCGTCGTAATCGAATTCCATCTTGTTGCGGGAGGTGACCACACCTGTAGCGATACCGGTCGCCTTTATCCGCTTCAGGGCTTCCAACACTCCGGGGAAGGGTCTGATATAATGCGAAAGAGCTATGAAATTTTCCTCCCAGCGCTCTCCGAAGAGCTTTGAGTCCTCATACCCCAACAGGCCGGCAACCTTGTTGCTGGGGATTCCGAAGTACTTGTAAGCTTCCTCATACGGGATATCCGTCCCGAGCAATTCCTTGATAGTCACGACAAGAGATTCGACACCGGTTTTCTCGGTGTCGATCAATGTTCCGTCAATGTCAAATACGGCAAGTTTATACATCATCATTCCTCCTTATCACAAATTTACCAATAATATGCTAATCCCACAAATCAAGTTGCAGATAAAAATTTGCCAGCAGAAAATCCACCTCTACAAGATGAAGCAGTCCACCATTTAAAACATTTTATCCACATTGTAACGGCATATAATAGGTAATTTTATTGCACACATAATTAATTCACTTATTCTAATTGTTTTATGAAGCTATTCAACAAACTTCGCTGCTTATTCCTTACAGCGTTGATTGCTTCTACGTCGAGTCTGTACGCGCAGAACATCAATGTGACAGGAAAGGTAACAGATCAGGATGGACTGCCTGTAATAGGCGCCACTGTAATGCTCAGCGGTAACCAGACTGTTGGAGCACTCACTGACACGGACGGAAACTATTCTATCAGTGTTCCTTCCAGATCATCTCTCATTTTCTCATGCATAGGCTATGAGACCCAGACTGTAGCTGTGGATGGACGTAACGTGATCAATATCGTCTTTGCCGCAGACAACGAATTCCTCGAAGAGACCGTAGTCATCGGTTATGGTACCCAGAAGAAGAAACTCATTACCGGATCGACTGTCAACATTTCCGGAGAGGACATTCAGAAACAGAACACCACCAATGCCCTTGGAGCTCTCTACAGCTCAGTCCCAGGCGTCAATATCGTCCAGACGAACGGTATGCCTGGATCGGGATACTCGATCAAAGTACGTGGTATCGGTACGACAGGCAATTCAGACCCTCTCATCGTCATCGACGGCGTGGCCGGAGGCAATCTTGATGATCTCAACCCTGCCGACATCGAGTCCATCGATATCCTCAAGGATGCTGCTTCTGCAGCAATCTACGGTGCTCGTGCCGCCAACGGCGTCGTTCTCGTGACCACCAGGCAGGGAAAGATCGGCGAGAAAAAAGCGTCAGTCACTTTTGATGCATACATGGGATTCCAGAGTCCTAACACCAACGGAGTCCGCAGCGTGACCGCCCAGGAATATCTGGATCTTATCGACCGTGCCTATACAAGCTTCGGTTCTCTCCAGGAAGGACAGCACTGGTATGACCTTGAGGCTCTCATGCCTGTCCAGAAGCAGTGGCTTGAGAGCGGAAAGTGGAATGGAACAGACTGGTTCAAAGAATCCATCAACAAGAATGCCCCTACCAATAACATAGTATTAGGTATAACCGGAGGCGGAGACGCCGTAAGGTACTCGCTCAGCTTCTCCAAATCCTATCAGGAAGGTACGCTCGGCATGCCGAAACCTACATATTTCGACAGGACGACCATACGCGCGAACACCGATTTCACCATTCTCAAAAAGAACGACCGTGATGTCATAAAACTTGGCGAAAACGTTACCGTCTCGATAACTGACTCACGCGGAATCAATACCGGAGGCATCTTCAACAACGATGTCCACAACGCTCTTATTAAGACTCCTCTCCTTCCTGCTTACGACCTTGACGGCTCGATCTACACATATGACAAGCAGCTCAGAGACGGCTGGATCGTGAAAGATGACGAACCGAACTCCCTGCAGCAGGCAGACCTTACAGAGAAACAGGGCAAGGGAGTACGCGTCCAGGGAAGCGTCTATCTCGAAGTCACCCCTGTCAAGGAACTCAAGATACGCACGGCCTTCGGTTTCCGCGCCTTTACCCACTTCGGCCGCGAGTACACTCCGGAATATGCACTGACTTCGACGAATTACAAGAAGTATGACAGCGTAAGCCAGAATTCAAGAGTCAATACGAACTGGACATGGGAACTCACCGCCAACTATAAGAAGACCTTTGCAGAGAACCATACGGTCGAAGCTCTCGCCGGTACTTCAATTGAAGCTACTGGATGGGGCATGGAGCTTTCCGGAACCCGTTCTTCTACAAAATTCAAGACATGGAATTCCGCAAACGTCGGTTCAGTAGAAAATGCGCTGACCACGGACGAAAATGCAAGCATGGACGGCAAGAACACAGTCCCTTACTATGATCTTATCTCCGTATTCGGCCGTCTGAACTATAGCTACATGGACAAATATCTGTTTACGGCGATTGTCCGTTCAGACGCGTCCAGGAACTTCGACAGAAACTTCAAGAGAGGTTTATTCCCGTCAGTGTCTGCAGGTTGGATCATCACTTCCGAACCATGGATGGAGTTCTCCAGGAGCTGGCTCAACTTCTTCAAGCTGCGCGGGAGCTGGGGACAGAACGGAAACTGCATGATCGATCCATTCCAGTACGCAAGTATAATTACTCTCGACGGATCATATGACTTCTCGTACGACCAGATGAATCCGACAGTTGCAGCATATCCTCAGAATGTCGCAAACAAGAGACTTACATGGGAGACTTCCGAGCAGCTCGCCATAGGCTTCGACTCACGCTTCCTCAGAAGCCGTCTTGGAGTAAACTTCGACTGGTATCGCAAAGACACCAAGGACTGGCTGGTAACCCCTGACAACAAAGCCATAATGGGAGCAAACGCATCTCCAATCAACGGCGGCGCCGTACGCAATGCCGGAATAGAACTCAACCTCACCTGGAACGACCATATCGGGGATCTCTCCTACAGTCTCGGGCTCAACGGTTCTTACAACAAGAACAAAGTCCTCTATATCAAAAATGAAGAGGGAATAATCCATGGAGATCCAAAGATACTGTCCGAGAACGTCAGGAACCTTGACGGTTTCCAGGCAAAGCCGGGCAAACCTATCGGATACTTCCTCGGTATCGCCAGTGAAGGCATCTTCCAGAACCAGGCCCAGATCGACAAGTACAATGATAACGGATACGCCTTCATAAACGGATATGAGCAGACCCAGCCGGGTGACGTGATCTGGATCGACCAGAACGGCGACGGCAACTACGACGAACAGGACTGCATCGAAATCGGAAACCCTAATCCTGACTTCACGATGGGATTCAGCATCAACCTGGCATGGAAAGGACTCGATTTCAGCATCAGCGGTTCGGGCGCATTCGGCCACCAGATCATGCAGAGCTACCGTCAGTTCGCGCTTCAGGAGCTGGAGAACTATACCAACAACTTCGTCAACCGCCTGTGGACAGGAGAAGGTTCTACCAACAAGTTCCCTCGCTTCTCCCACGGATCGCACAACAACTTCAAGTGCAACGGTTACAACAGCGACATCTGGGCACAGGACGCCGACTATATCAAGATCAGGAACATTACTCTCGGCTATGACCTGAAAAACGTGTTGAAAGGACTTCCATTCAAGTCACTCAGGTTATTCGTATCAGGCCAGAACCTCTTCACATTCACCGGATACGACGGGATGGACCCTGAGGTCGGAACATACCCTGATATAAGATACAAATGGGCTTCCGGAGTCGATATCGGATATTATCCTTCTCCTAAGGTTTATATGGCTGGCGTAAGCATCAAATTCTAAACCCGAAAGAACATGAAAAAAATAATACTTACTTTATTCACATGTCTGTTTGCCGTAATCAGCTGCGATAAGATCGAAGATATGCTCGATGCGACAAACTACCAGAAAGCGGACAGTTCCTCTTTCCCTAAGACTGAGAAGGATGCGGAACAGCTCATAAACGCTCCGTACTATACCTTCTATTCCCTGTACAATGGAAGTATTTTCAGGACAAACCTGTTCAGACACATGATCGCCAGCGACGACGTCTATGGACATGGATCCGAGTCTTCTACCGAAACATCGGCTGCAGACCGCCTGCTTGAGGTTTCCGGAGAAGAGACCAACGCCCCTTGGATAGACTACTATAAGGGTCTTCACCGCTGTAATTTCGCCATCGAAGCGATTTCGGCGATGGACGACAATCTCTTCACGGGAGACAACAAGAACTGGTATCTTGGCCAGGCTCACTTCATGAGGGCCTTCTATCTCTGGACACTTGCCGACAAGCATGAGACATTCCCGCTTACGCTCACGGCTGAAGTAGATAATATGCCGAATGCGACAGTAGATGAAATCTACGAAGCAATCGCCGCAGACCTTACCGAGGCCATCAGACTCATCCCTGCCAAATACGGCTACTCACGCGAGAACAACCAGGTCGGCCGTGCTACCAAATACGCAGCAGAGGCTCTCATGGGCCGCGTATGGCTGTTCTACACAGGATTCTACAAGAAGGACAAGATGGCAGATGTAACCAAGGAAATGGTTATAAGTTATCTTGAAGACTGCGCCAATACCAGCGTCTCACATTTCGACCTTGAAGACGATCCCCGTGCGCTCTGGGCATATACCAATGAATATTCAAGCGGCCTTAAGTATAGCGAAGAAGGCTTCGGTACATACGTAAGCCGCGAGAAAATCCGCTGGGTCGGAAACCACAGCAAGGAGACCATCTTCGCAACTCATTTCTCGCTCACCGGAACTGACCGCAACCGTCTCGGCGAATGGCTCGGAATCCGTAATTCCAGCAAGACTACCAACGCGACCTGCTACCCTTATTCAGCTAAGTCCAACGGTAACGCTTCGGTCAACCCTCTGATGGTCAAAGAATGGTATGAGGATCCGGACTACGGCCCTGCCGACAAACGTTTCTATGGTTCGCTCATGGCGTCCCGAAATGCAGACGAAGTATATCCATGGTTCAATGACGGCTATGTAGAGATTCCAGATTTCAGCGGAGATAACGCCAAGGAAGTGGAGAGGACTCTCTTCTATCCGAAGAAATACATCGCTGTCGCATGCTATGCCGACGGTAACAAGTCAAGCATGTACAACAACTTCTTCCATGCCATCAACAGTTCTGTCAGCGACAATAACAACGGACTGCGCAACGATGCCATATACATACGTTTCGCAGACGTCCTCCTGATGCTGGATGAGCTGAAAGGCACAGTCACCGGAATGAACCGTCTTCGCGCACGTGCAGGACTGGCTCCATACGATTCCTACTCATTCGAACGCCTCCAGAAAGAGCGCCGCTATGAATTCGCATTCGAAGGACTACGTTTCGACGACCTCCGGCGCTGGTATCCGGAAACAGCCGGAGAAATCATCCAGAAGAACCAGGATGGCGGATATATCGAATTCAAGGGAAATGTCGTTCCAGACGGTTACCGCGAGATGCCTGGCAGGTCCATCTCTCAGAGATATGCCAAGACCCACGGTTTCTGGATGATTCCTCTGAAGCAGATCAGTCTCCAGGAAGGACTCCTGGTCCAGCACAAAGGATTTGAAGAAGGAGAAGACTGGCTGTTCACCAGCGGTGACCTCCCCTACTATGATGTGATCAAGAAATAACAGGTTCTTTTCTCAACATATTGCGTTCAGGCCCCGGGAGACAGGCAATTTCTTCCGGGGCCTGTTTTTCTACTCCTCAGAAACGTCGTCCTGTTTACCGAGATTGCCGTTAAGCATGACCGAAGGGGCGATTCCGAACTGTTTCGTGAAGCATCGAGTGAAGTACTTCGGATCATTGAATCCGACCTCATAGGCGATTTCCGAGACATTCATGTCCCCCATGGTCCCGTTGATGATGATCTCCTTTGCGACATTGAGCCTGTAAAGCCTTATGAACTGCGCGATCGACTGGCCTATGGTAGCATTCAGCCTCTCGTTCAGGACGCTGCGGCTCATGCCCATCGCATCCGAGAACATGGCAATATCAAGGTCAGGCTGCTTGTAGAGCTCCTGGATCGTCGTCATGACCTTATCTACGAACATGGAATCGCTGTCGGCCGGATCCCTGTAGGTCAGCACATTATGGCTGGCGAGAATCTCATTCTGGCGGAGAAGACGATGGTTCTGTTCTGACAGCTCGTCGACCTTTTCCTGGATCTGGCGCTTCTGTTCGGACAGCAGCCGGGTCTGCCGGTCGACCTCTTTCTGGAGCTTTTCCTGATTGCGGCTGATGGCGCGGGTCCTCCACTTGACAATCTGCAGGATGAGGGCCAGTACCATGAGAACGACAATCAGCGCGAACCACCAGGTCCTGTAGAAGAACGGCCTCACCGATACCATGACTTCGTCCATCGAAATCACATTTCCTTCTTCGTCCAGAGCCCGGGCCTGCATCTTATAGTTCCCGCCGGGAACTTTCCCATATCTTATGAATCTTCCGCTCCTGTAAGTCGGAATCCACTCCTTCTCTTCAGGGAAAAGACGGTATTCGTATCTAATCCGGGAATTCTGGACATAAGAAAGATCCGATATCTGGAATATCAGTTCCCTTTCTTTTTCGTGGATACTTATGCTCCTGTCATACAACAGGTTTACCAGAGACTGGCCCACGATCGCCCCGGAAATCACTATTTTCGGTTTGCAATATGAGTCCGGGAACACATAGCTTGACCGGAGCAGGCTCAAGCCTCTCTTCTGGCCGAGATAGATGGTTCCATGATCATCCTTGCCTATGCTGTTCTCGCAGAAGGCCTCCATTTTCAATCCGTCATGGACATCAAAACTGCTCATGCTTCCGGTAAGGGTATCAAAACGGGAAAGTCCGTTTTCAGTCGTTATCCACATATATTCCCCGTCAAGCAGAAGCCCCCTCACACGATTGTCAGCCAGACCATTCTCCTTGGTATAGACTGTTATCCCGGAATCCTTACTCAAGTCCTTACGGGCTTTATATACGCCATGAGCGAAGGTTCCGAACCACATATAATCCCCGTCAGGCACGAGAGAAAAACTGGCAGGGATCTCGGGATGGAGCACATAGCTGAAAGTTTTCAGGTCTATGATCCTCAGTCCATCCTGACTGCTCATCCAGAGTTTGCCGTCTTCGATCGTACCTCCGGTACACATGAATATGCTTTCCTTATACTCCCTGAAGACAAGTTCAGTCAGGTCATAGTAGAAAAGGCCTTCGCGTGCCAGTATCCATATATAATTGTTGATACTGTCATATATAAGCTGATTGATAAGGTCTATTCTTCCGGCTATTTCCGAGTCGCTGTCTTTCGGGACATAGACCGTGCCCGGAGAAACCGTGCTGATGTAGTTCATGTCCCCCTCGACCGATCCCATCCAGAGTCTCCCCTGCCCGTCTTCCGTAAATGCAGTCAATGTATTGTGGCTCAATCCGGAGTTCTGGGTGTTGAAATACTTGAACCTCATGTCTCCAAGATGGAGATATAGCCCGTGTTCGGTCGCCCCGAACCACTGGTGTCCCAGCCTGTCAATGTACAGGGAACGGATAGGAGTCAACGGAAGAGAAGTCGGATCGTTCTCCCTGTGGGAGACATTGATTATGGGAAGTCTCTTCTTCATCAGTATGGTAAGGCCGTCCACCTCCTGTCCTACCCATATCTGGGCGCCGTTGGTCTTTATGCAACGCACGAGATCCCCGGGAAGAATCTTGTTTCCATAGATATTGGTATGCGAATCGTATCTGATGAACCTGTCATTCGAGGAATCATAGATATTGACGCCCCCGAGAGTACCGATCACGACGTCACCGTCGGGAGAAAGCGCCAGACCGCTGATTTCGCTGTTGGAAAGAGAGTTTTTGTCGGAGATATCGTTAAGATAGACCTTATATGTCCCGCTGGCGAGGTCGATCCGGTAAAGACCACGGAGAGTACCTACCCATACCTCGCTTCCGGTACGGAGGTATGCAGTTCCTTCATTTCCCTCTCCGATATTGATGTTAGGCTGCACAGGCGTCGCCACGAGCCCCTCCCCTCTGACTGGTCTGACCTTGTAGATACGTCCGTTCCATGATACCCATATCGACCCGTCATTCTCGACATCACACAAGGCGATATGGTTGTTGGTACTCGAATTCGAGCTGATTTCAATGGACTCGACATTGAATGTCTGGCCGTCATCGCTGAACGAGACGCGATGGATAAGATTTCCTATTGTGAACCACATGCATCCGTCCTCCGACTTGACGACAGCGTTGCAGTAGGAATGACGGTAAGTCGCCTTGACCACATCCGGAACAGGATAAGCTTTAAGAGTATTCATGTCCAGGATGTCGATTCCGCCCGAACCGGCTATCCATAGACGGCCATAGTCGTCCTGCTCGCACTGAGTAAGATAATAGCTGCTGATCGGAGTCTCGGTCGCAGGAGAGAAGGTAACGAAAGTATCTCCGTCGTATCTGGCGAGTCCGCCTCCGAACGTACTGATCCAGACGAAACCTTTGTCATCGAAGAGAAGACCATTGATATTGGCATCAGGAAGACCGTCATCTTTGGTAAGAGTACAGATCGGGTAATAATCTTCCGTCCTGTCCTGGCTGAAACCCTGTAAAGGGCAGAGCAGCAGCAACATAAAAACTGTCGGCAGAAAATCCACCATGAATTTTTTCGTGTCCACCTTAAACATCAATTTTTACACTTACGTACCCGTAAATGTAAGTAATTTGGTGCAGAAAAACAATTAACCGAATAAAACCGCATTAAATTAATTCCTAAAACAGAGATCATTATGAAACTCTCATGTAAACTAAGCTGTATCCTTTTCACGGGATTGTTGATGCTGTCTTCCAATTTCAGCTACGGACAGAACAACATAACAGTTACAGGAAAGGTTACTGATCAAAGTGGAACCCCGGCCGTGGGGGTCAGCGTCATGCTCAACAGCAAAACGACTGTTGGTACAGAAACAGATCCGGAAGGAAACTATTCGCTTAACGTTCCTTCAGAATCAACTCTTATTTTTTCTTGCATAGGGTACGAGACTCAGAATGTACCCGTCAGGGGTCGCACTGTAATAAATATTGTAATGGTCGAGGATTCCGAATTCCTCGAAGAGACCGTAGTCATCGGATACGGCGTCCAGAAAAAGAGCGATGTTACCGGAGCAATCGCATCTGTCAAGAGTTCCGACCTGGAGAACAGGACGGCGACAGACCTCGCCCAGGCCCTCCAGGGAAAAGCAGCCGGTGTCCAGATCGTCAACTCGTCAGGAGCGCCTGGTTCTTCATCCAACATCCAGATCCGAGGATATTCCTCAAACAGCAGGACATCACCTCTTATTATAGTGGACGGTCTGAAGACAAATGACCTCAGCTATCTCGATCCGGAGACCATCGCCTCTATCGAAATCCTGAAAGATGCCGCTTCTGCTGCGATCTACGGTATCGAGGCCGGTAACGGAGTAATCCTCGTAACTACCAAGTCCGGCAGCTCCCAGAACGGAAGGGGTCGAGTATTCTATAAATTCCAGAACTCGACGCAGTCAGTCGCCCGCCTTCCTAAGACGCTGAATTCAAAAGAATACATGGACTATATGGTCCTCTCCGGCGCAGCCACACAGGGAGACTTCCAATATGACGGCAAGACCGATACCGACTGGGCTTCAGAAATGCTGGAAACCGGTTTCCAGAGGAAACATGTCCTCGGCTTCGAGGGAGGAAACGACAGGGCCAAGTTCTATGCCGCGCTGACCTACTCCGACAACGATGGTATAATCATCGGTAATAAGGATACCTTCGAACGTCTTTCAGGCCAGATTAATGCCGAATACAAGATCAACAGCTGGCTGACCGTCGGCGTCAACACGACCATTGACAAGAGCTCCAGGAGAGCCCTCAACGAAAGCGCCAGAACCACCGATACCGTATTCGCATCCATTCTTACCTCAGACCCTATCACTCCGTTCATATATGAAGACGGGGAAATTCCGGTAAGAGTCCAGGAGACCATCAAAGCCGGCCACAATGTCCCGAGAGACCCGTCGGGAAGAGTCTATGGCGTATCCGTATTCGGCGACCCGAGCTATCTCTGGCATCCGCACGCCCTTCTCGACAGGACAGATACGGAGACCAAGAGTTTCAGGGCCAGAGGTACCGCTTTCGTGAACATATCCCCTGTCAAAGGATTCGTCTTCACATCTAGGCTCGGATTCCATGGCGGTTACAGCCACACCAGCACATTTAACCACGACGTATATACCACTGCCAGAAACAATCAGGCGTTGTCCATCTCCGGCAATGTCAATGACATCATCTACTATCAGTGGGAGAACTTCGCCAACTACAACAAGACGGTCGGCCGCCACGCCTTATCCGCAATGGCTGGTATTTCATATCAGCAGACCGATTCTGATTTCATCAGGGCAAGCGGAAACGAGCTCTCCAACGAAGCAGAGAACTTCCGCTATCTCAGCAATGCCGTGAACACTGCCCAGATGTCAATCTCCGGCCAACCGGATACAAGGAGAAACGTTTCTTACTTCGGACGTCTCGGCTACACCTTCGACAACAGATTCTTCATCCTCGGCAACTTCCGCGCTGATGCCTACGACAAATCCAAGCTGGATGTCCAAAGCAGATGGGGCTACTTCCCTTCCGTCTCAGGAGGCTGGAACATCAGCAACGAAAAATTCATGAAGGGCCTCATGGACAAGACCGGTCTTACCTTCATGAAACTGAGAGCATCCTGGGGTGTCAACGGTAATGTCAACGCGCTCGGCGATTACCAGTACGCTTCCGTACTGGAGAGCTCTTCCGACTACGGAAACAACCTCGGGTCAGGCTTCATCATCGGAGTACGTCCTTCCAAGCTCCTTCCGAACAAGAGTATCAAATGGGAGACCTCGAAACAGGTCGACCTCGGTATCGACATCCGCATGTTCAAGGAAAGACTCACCTTCACTCTCGACTGGTACAACAAAAACACCCATGACCTTATCACCAGCACGACCGCACCTGGCAACACCGGAGCTGAGACTGTCTATGTCAACGCCGGAAAGGTCAACAACCATGGTACAGAAATCGAGCTCGGCTGGAAGGACGTCATCGGCGAATTCAGCTACGGAATCTCCGGAAACATCTCTACTGTCCATAACAAAGTAGTCAAAGGAACATCGAAAGACCGCGTCCCGGGCCAGAAGATCTGGAGTTCATACGACGTCACCTATTTCGAGGAAGGCTATCCTCTCTGGTATCTCAGGACCTTTGTCGTAGACCATATCGACCAGGCTACAGGCGCCGCAGTCTACAAGGATTTCAACAACGACGGAGAGATCACTCCTGACGACCAGATGATGACCGGAAGCGGAATTCCTGACTACACCTACGGAATTACAGTCAACATGGCCTACAAGGGCTTCGATTTCGTCCTTCTGGGCTCCGGCTCTCAGGGTGCAGACCTTCTCTATGCCGTGACCAGGGCTGATGCGCTCCAGCTGAACACTCTCAGAGAATTCTACACCGACGCATGGCAGAACAGCAGTTCTACCGGATACAAGTATCCGAAGCCGGATGTGAGCGACCGTTTCTACAAGACTTCCAACTTGCGTGTGTACGACGCTTCATTCTTCAAGATCAAACAGATCCAGCTCGGTTACAACGTCCCTGGCAAACTTCTCAAGAAAATCGCAGTCGGTTCATTGAGAGCATATGTTTCGCTGGATGATTTCTTCACCTTCACCAAATATCCGGGACTCGATCCGGAGACCAGTCACGCAGGTTCATCCGCATCAGGACTTGGTATCGACTACGGTTCTTACCCTATCGCAAAGAAGGTTGTATTCGGCGTAAATCTGTCATTTTAATTAAGAGTTCGTTATGAAAAAGATATATATACTTATCCCATTGATTGTCCTGGGACTGACATTCAGTTCATGTGAAAAGTATCTGGATGTCCAGCAGAAAAGCGTTCTTTCGACTGAAGACTACTACAAGAATGCTACAGCCAAGGAGGCCGATGCTCTTATCGCCAGTATATACAAGATGTATTGGGGAGGACGAGACGTCACTTGCGTCAACGGTATCGAAAAGATATTGTTCCTCAATTCTCTCGACGATGACCACTATCCTGGAGGCGGATCCTTCTCGGATGCCACGAACCAGTACCAGGAGGCGGGAAACTACAACGTCACCTCTGCCGACTTCGCTCTCAAGATTGTCTATAAAGGCATTTACAGCGTAATCTACCACTGCAACCTTATCCTTGAGAAGATCCCTGAGACAAGCGATCCTGAGATAAACAGAGTCAAGGCCGAAGCCAACTTCCTCCGCGCGCTCGCAATGTTCGACGCAGTAAGATGGTGGGGCACGCCACCCCTCGCCGACCACCTTCTCTCCCAGAGCGAATACTATCAGGAGAACACCCCGGCCGACGTATCCATCAACTGGATACTGGAGCAGATGGACGATGCAGTAAGCAAGCTTCCTCCAATCAGCGGAAAGGGACGCCAGGCAGAATTCGGAGCACGTATCTCCAAGCATGCGGCTCTTGCATTCAAGGGAAAAGTCGAACTCTGGTATGGACAGAAGACCAACAACAAAGAAATGATTGCCGCTGCCGTCAAAGATCTGGGCGAAGTCATCAATTCGGGGCTGTATGATCTTGTCGCCGACATGTTCATACTCGAAAGACCTGCAGGAGATTTCTGCGAGGAATACCTGTTCGAGCACAATTCCGCCGAGGATGACGGTTTCCCTGGCAACCCTCAAAACGACCTCCGTCACATGTGGACAGGCTGGCCGGACGGAATCGTCGCTCCAAATAACATCTATACAGGATGGGGCTGGAATGCAGTTTCCGGCGACTTCGGAAGATTCCTCGAGGAACATGAAGGAGACGTAGAGAAGCCTCGTTTCAAATCCACCATCCATACCTACGAGCAGGTACTCGCAATGAATTACAACGAAGGTGTCACTCCGGGAGTACGTTCAAGCGGTATCTGCCACAACGAAGGATATTTCACATACAGAGGAATAGCATTCCTGGAGGACTTCTATGACATCCCCGGATTCTGGAAATACTCGAGGACAAATGCAGCGATGCTGCGTTATGCAGAAGTCCTTCTGCTCTACGCCGAAGCTCAGTTCCTGAACGACAAAGATGCTGACGGTTCCGGTCTTGAAGCTCTCAACAAAGTACGCCGCAGAGCCCAGATTGATGAAGTCTCTGCCCTTACCTACCAGATAATCAAGGACGAACGCCGTGCAGAGCTGTTCTATGAGCAGGAGAGATTCTTCGACCTCGTACGATGGGGTGATGCGCCTGAAGTTCTCAAGGACAAAGGCAAGAAACTATATAAGTTCTATGGATATAAGCCTGGCACGACAGAATGGAATGTAGAAGTTATCAACGGAACCGGAAACGGATGGCAGGACAAGTACAATCTCCTCCCCTTCCCGTTCGAACAGATATCTGCAAATCCTAACTTGAAACAGAACCCAGGTTGGTAATATAATATTAATACTAGCTAATTATGAATTATTTAAGACTCGCAATGCCGGTATTTGCGGCAATCGCACTATCGGGATGCACCAGCACACCAAAGGCTCCCGTAACCGAAACCCCCGAAAAGGTGGTTATCCTGCCTGGTGAGCAGGCCCCTCTGGCCGATCCGGGCCAGAAAAACTTCGGCGGAATGATCCCTTCCGGGCCAATAGATACAGCTGCAAGAAACGCAGCCATAAGGGCGCGTATGGCCGAAATGAACAAAATCAGGACCGTCCATTTCAACGACCTGTCGATGTCAGATCCATTCATCTACCCTGATCCTGAGACAAAGACATACTATCTCACCTCCTCCGGCGGACGTATGTACAAGAGCAAGGATCTCGTAATGTGGGAAGGCCCATACAACATCATAGACCTGAGCGGGACATGGTGCGAGAAGGCAGGTTTCGCCGCAGCCGCAGAAATCCACAAGATCGGTGACTACTACTATTATGCAGGAACATGGAGCGACCACAGCGACCTCATCCAGCAGGTCCCGAGACGCTACAACGTCCCTCACAACCAGACCTATCTTCTCCGCGCCGAGAGTCCTGAAGGTCCGTTCGTCCCATTCTCCGTCGAGCCGGGCTACGACTATCAGCCACACGACTGGGACTGCATCGACGGAACCCTCTACGAAGAAGACGGCCACATCTACATGATTTTCGTCCATGAATGGACCCAGATCATTGACGGTACGATGGATTACATCGAGCTGTCTGAAGACCTGACACATACTATCTCGGAGCACCCTGTCACAATGTTCAGGGCATCGGAGAACCCGTCATGCGGCGAGATGAACGGTCTCGGAGAGGCAACCTTCGGACGCAAGATGCCAGGCTGGGTAACAGACGGACCTCAGATGTTCCGCACCCAGACCGGAAAACTCGGAATGCTATGGTCGACATGGGGCAAAGACCGTTATATCCAGGCAGTATGCTACTCGGAGTCCGGCAAGATTTCCGGGCCATGGATTCAGGAACCGGAGCCTTTCCTCGGCAATAATTCCGGCCACGGAATGCTTTTCAGAACCTTTGACGGAGCACTCCGCTATGTAGTACATCATGTAGACGGGAACGGACCGAGAAAGCCTCAGTACTGGACTGTAGATGATAGCGGTGACAAGTTGAAACTCGGCACACGGATAATCGTTAAATAAAAATTGCAATGTTGCTATGAGCAACAAATCTTAACACTATCACTTCTTTTTATTGGAAGAGTCCGGCATTGCACCGGACTCTTTTTTATTTTAACCGCTTGAGGACGAGACGGCAGATGAATCGGGTAAAACGCTGTTTGAAAAGAGGCACACGACAGTCCCGGATCAGTTCCATGGAAGAAAGGATCCTGACCGCTTCCGGATGCTCGCGGAGCATCTTCAGATTCAGTATGCAGGCGCAATACCATCCTCCACGAATGAGGATATCAATGCCGCTTGACTCTTTAGGCTCTCCCTCCGCCGGCAGTATATCATAGAGCTTCAGCATATTCTCGGCAGACATCTTGCGGGATTTGACAAGAGGGAGAGTGGTAAGCGCCCCCTTTCTCTTGCGGCGGTAATGATAAAGGGCCTCATTCAGGTGCACTACCTTGGCAGCACGATACAGTATCTGGGTCTGGAACACAAGGTCCTCATGATAGCCATATATCGGAACGAACATTTTGTCGAGATCATACAGAGACCTTCTGGCAAGTTTATTCCACATATAGCCCCTTATGATACTGTTATGCATGTTCTTTACGGCCATGGCTCCATTGGAAGGAGTGAATTCCCCTTCGACAACCAACTTCGAGCGGCCTTCCATCTCCTTGATGAAATCGCAATAAACCACGTCGGCATTCTCTTTGACGGCCTTGGAAGCAAGATGGCTTATATATTCAGGCTCGACCCAGTCGTCGGAATCCACATGGATTATATACTCGCCTTCCGCAACCCTGAGGCCGGCCATACGTGACTGCGGAAGACCGGAATGCTCTTTGCGGATAATCTTCACGCAAGGACGCAATTCAGGGAATTCGAGGTTGAGAATCTCTTCAATTATGGAAACGGAACGGTCCGTGGAGGCATCGTCCACAAAAATGAATTCAATATTCTTCCAGTCCTGCATAAACACCGACCTGACACAACAGCCGACATATTCCTCAACATTATATACAGGAATGATTACAGATACTTTGGGAGTACTATTCATACTAGGCTTGAATTGTTACAAAAAATAGTTTTTTCAAGGTGCAAAGTTAAACAGCATTATTAATTCTAGCAAATATGATTCCATTTTTATCTCAAAACTTTAAAGTATTGAGATAATCCTTCAGCTCCGGAGCGATACGGAAACTCTCCCTTGCCTTCTGGATCGCCTTATTATGGATCCAGCGGGAAAGACGGCGCTCCCGGATGTAAGGAAGGGCTATATCATATTGCCGGCAAAGAGCTTCAGCGAACAGCCAGGCCGCGCCCATACGTATATAGAACGGCGAATCATCCCCGAAATTTCTTTCGACGACAGTATCGAGAGTCCTCTGCACGCTGCATTCATCCAAGAAATGGGCAAGAGAGAGGATCAGGCCGACCCTCGCCCGGAACTCCCCGGAAGACCCGATCAGTTCCCTGGCGAACTTCCACACTTTCTCCTTGTCAGATTTTTCCACCCACTTTGCATTGCAGCAGAAATTGTCGCAGATCGCCCAGTTATCGACAGCCGGAATGAACTTCCTGACCTCATCCAGACGCTCATCCAGCGAGAGCTTCGCATAATCCAGCACAAGACCCCAGATCATCCTTTCCTCGTGCGTCAACCCTCCGGCCCCGGTCAGGGGACGGTGATTCTTCCATGCCTCCAGCTGCCTTCTCCACTCCCCTTTCTTCACCAGATCCCTGGCGACAGCTTTCATCTCCGGAGTATGCATGCCCAGAATCCGGGTCCCCGCTGCAGGAGCGAGAATGTTCATATGGCCGCGGCGGTATTTTTCGTCCCGGAGGAATCGCTCCGGCACGAAGCCCATAAGATATTCTTCAGTCAACGGCGCAGGCCTGTCCAGCCTCATTATCCGGACCGGATTGTCCTTGCCGACTCTGAGGTTGCTGCACTTGTTCTCCCGGCCGGTATCAATGAAACCGCATTTTTCCATCACATGGCCCGAAGCCGGGTTGCCTATAAAGAAGTCGCCCCAAAGGGTAGAAAAGCCCTTTACATCAAAACAGTAATCGACAAGCGCGCGTAAAGCCTCGGTACAGATGCCCTGGTTCCAGTAAGGCTTCCCTATCCAATAGCCTACTTCGGCATCATCCACGCCGATTTCGATGTTGCTCTCGCCATGGATGAAGTACCCGATGCAGCCGACCGGTTCTCCGGTCTCCTTCAGTACCAGCGCCCACATATGGTCCCCGCCGAAAAGAGTCCTTATGATCTCCCGGCTCTCCTCCACCGACTTATGCGGCGGCCATCCTGCCCTCGGCCCCACGTCGGGGTCGGAAGCATATCTGAATAGTGTCTCGGCGTCGTCGTCCCGCCACTTGCGGAAACCGAGCCTGTCTGTCTCTACAATATACATATCTGTCATCCGTTCAGGAACGAATATAAGAGTTTTAATTGAAAAGTAGATACATAATTTCGGGAAATGATTATATTTGTAAAACTGATCATAGATAAACCAGAATTATAACCAATGCGTACTCTAAAGTGTTCTATCGGAAGGCTCGCCACTTCTATCTTGCTTTTCCTTTGTATAGGTTTTTCCGCAAAAGCGCAGATCTTTATAATCAACGACAATATCTTCCAGCAGAGACTGAGCGATATCAGTCTGACGGTGCTGGATTCCCTGACCAATGAGCAGATCCCCTACGCCTCGGTGTATGTAGTCCCTGCCAAGGATACTACGATAACGAACTTCACCCTTACCGACAATAAAGGTGAAGCCAAACTTGAAGAAGTGCCGTTCGGCAAATATGTAATCCATGTCGAGATGATGGGCTACGTGCCGTTCGCCAAAGAGATGCAATTCCGCGAAAGTATAGTCAAAATGGGGACGGTACGCCTCAGGGAGGACAAACGCTTCATCCAGGCCGCTACTGTCTCCGCCGTCGGCAATCCTATAGTAATCAAGAAAGACACGGTCGAAATCAACGCCTCCTCCTTCAGGGTAGGAGCCAACGCCATGCTCAAGGACCTTCTGCGGCGCATGCCGGGCATGGAGATCACCGAGGACGGAAAGGTCAAGTTCAACGGCGAAGAAATCGACAAGCTCACTGTCGGCGGAAGGACTTTCTTCTTCAATGACCAGAGCACGGCTCTGAACAATCTGCCGGCAGCTGTCGTGGACAAGATAAGGGTCATCGACAGGGAAAGCGAGCAGACGCGCGCTACAGGAATCCAGGACGGCAATAGGGAAAAAATACTCGATGTCGCCCTGAAGAAAGAATATGAAGAAGGTTTTTTCGGCAATGTCGGAGCCAAAGCCGGAACTACTGCAGGAAAGACAGACAGCGACGACATTCTCCGGGACAACCGTGGAATCCTCTGGAGCGGGGATGCTCTCCTTTCTTCATATACCAAGAAAGACCAGTTTACCGTGATCGGGAATACCCAGAACATCAATGACTCCGGGGTTTCATTCGTCACCATGGACGAAAACGGGGATATGTCTTCCCTTGGCCAGGGGCTTTCCTCTTCAGCGCAGCTGAGCCTGAACTTCAACACCTCCCGCATCAAGGACGTAGAATCTACGGTAAGCGCAAACTATAAATATGCAGATACCGATACAGGAATGCGGAGCGAACGTACGACTTTCCTGGAAGACGGAAATATCACATCATCCTCGGAAAACAGAGGGAAAGGTTACGCCAGTTCCGTCGGGAGCAACCTGGAATTCATGAAGGAGAAAGGAAAAGTATGGTTCCATATACGCCCGTACATAAATGCCAGCAAGACAGACTCCTACACCTCCAGTTCCTCTAGGTCCACCAGGGAAAACGAATTCATAAACAGTACAGAAAGGACGTCTAAGAGCCAATACCGGAATAAATATGCAGGTATAAGCTCCGATTTCACTTTCCGGGAACTCTGGGGAAAGAAAAACAGAAGTATCCGCCTGGGGGTCTATTCCGCTTACAGCCTAGACGAAGGCAAATCAACCGAGTCATCCGTACTTACGGCCGGAGAATCCAAGGACGTCCGGAATATGAATTATGTCTTGGACAGGAGCAGCTTCGAGATAGGAGGAGGACTTGGCTATACGGAACCGTTCGGAGAGAAACTCTCTGTTTCCGTCTCGACAGAATATACCATGTCACGCTCTGACAGCGACCGGGACGCTTTCGACATAAATGGCCGTAACGACTATTTCTCTTCTGTCAGCAATTCCAGGAATTACGAACAGGAATATGGCATCTCGGCCCAATACCAGATATCAGAATCCGGATGGCTTACATTGGGCGGGACACTGACCGGTATAATGCAAGAGACATTCTCGAAGAGTTTCGGCATAGAAGGGACCACCGGCAAAGACGAATGGAACTGGTTCGTGACTCCGAGACTAAGTTACAATCAGAACGGCGAAAAAAACAGGTTCTACGTTTCCGCCTACGGCTATACCAGGCAACCTTCGGCCAACCGCATGTTGCCTGTACTCAATATCAGCGATCCGTCAAGGCTGAGTCTCGGAAACATCTATCTGAAGCCGTCCTCTCACATAAACCTGGATTTCAACTGGAGTCGAAACAACCGCGAGAAATTCACAAACCTCATGCTGTATGCTTACGGAGGAATAGATATAAACTCGATAAGTTCCGCCCAGTGGTTCGACACTGACGGGATCATGTATTCCATTCCGCTCAACGTCAGGAAGCCACGGATAACTTCGCATTTCCGGGCAAGCTATACAACCCCTCTGGACTCAAAAAAACTCTTGTCCCTTTCAGCCGATGCAGGAATTGCATATTCGACAATGTCCAGCTACCATACGACAAAGCCCATGACGGCGCTGGACAAGGATTCATTCGATTACTCGGATTTCATGTCCGGCTTCTGGGGTAATTCTTCCAAAGGAGATCTCTTCTTCAGCGGAGCCAGCGGCTTCAGGGAGACCCATACCAGCACGATCAATCCTATTGGCGGCATCTCGGTCAAGTATAATCCGGAGAACTTCTCCTTCGTCCTGGGAATGGACTGTACCGGCGGCATTACCCGTTACTCTCTTGACCCGAGTGCTGACATGAACACGCTTGTGACCAGATTCAACGCAAACGCGACCTACAACTCTCCTCTGCAGTTCGACATCGACACGGACCTCTCCTATGTGACGTACAAAGGATATCCAGCCGGGTACGGACAGCCGGAATGGCAGTGGAACGCCGAGATAACCAAAAGCATAGGCGCATTCAACCTCAGCATCAAGCTCCACGACATTCTTAACCAGACAAGGAGCCTCAACCATAAAGCCGAGGCAAACTACAAGGAAGACACATACAGTCTCGTGATGGGAAGATTCATCCTCTTCGGAGTAAAGTGGAACTTCGGCAAGATGAATGCAGTCCACAGCCGGCGAGCCCAGAATGCAGCTTGGAATATGATATTCTAATGCTTGTCCACCTTAAAGAATTGTGGTTTTCCAAGCTTGAAGGAATCCTTTGCCCTTATATCCTCAACGCTTGCGCCGAACAAGACATCATATCTGCCTGAGGCAGTCTCCCAGCGGGAAGCCTCCTCATTGAAAGAAGCAAGTTCATAAGCGCTTACCTTGAATGTAAGAGTCTGGCTCTCCCCGGGGGCGAGAAGGCCGGTCTTGGCGAAAGTCTTAAGTTCCCTGGCCGGCTTTTCAAGGCCGCCTGCAGGGGCGCTTACATAGACCTCGACCACTTCCCTGCCTGCTACGGAGCCGGTATTGGTAACGGTCACCGAAGCAGTGAAACCGTCCTCCGAAGCCTTCACGGACGGCTTGTCATAGCTGAAAGAAGTATAGCTGAGTCCATATCCGAAAGGATAGGAAACCTCGATATCACGGGTATCGAAAAGACGGTATCCCACCCATATTCCTTCCGCATAGTCAGTATAGTCTATATCCTTGACCGCGGTCCTGGAACGGCGCCTGTTGCTCTGGAGGAAACGGCTGTATTCATCCGGGAAATTACGGGACGAAAGATGGTCCATGTAATTGACCGGGAAAGTCATAGGAAGCTTTCCTGAAGGATTGATCTCCCCCTTGAGCACCTGGGCTATGGCATTCGCGCCCTCCTGGCCCGGAGACCACGGGAGAATGATTGCATCCACCTGATTCTTCCATGAAGCCGTCTCGATCACTCCGCCGATATTCAGTATCACGATAACCTTCTTCCCTTCGGCATGATAAGCTCTCGACACTCTGCAGATAAGATTACGCTCGACCTCGGAAAGCTCGAAATCGTCCTCCACGTTACGGTCGGCGCCCTCTCCTGCATTGCGGCCTATCACTACGACGGCGACGTCGTCATTCTTGGCCTGATCACGTATCGTCTCGGCAGGGATATCCACCTCCTTGAGCTTCGGACTGCCCAGAAGGATATACTGCCCCGAAGAAGACATGTTCCGGGATGCATTCGCATACCTGTAATTCGCATCATAGAAATCCACCAGATCCTTGTCGAGCTGGAATCCGGCATTCTCGAGTCCCTGTCTCATATTGACGACATAGGCCTTGTTCACATTGCCCGAGCCGGTTCCTCCGGCAATGAAATCGACGGAGGAGATGCCGTAGAGAGCGACTTTCTCCCCTCCCTCAAGAGGAAGGGCGGCCTCGTTGCGGAGCATTACGACAGACTCTCCGGCAGCATCCAGGGCGACCTTGGCATGGGCCGCGAGGTCGGGCTTTTCGCTGTACTGATATCCATTGAATCGAGGAGTACGGACGATATATTCCAGTATCCTGCGGACATTCCTGTCAAGATCCTCTATCGGGAGACTGCCATTCCTGACAGCATCCAGGATCCTTACGATCTCTGTCTCGGCACCCGGCTCCATCAGGTCGTTGCCGGCCTTGACTGCCGTAACCGTACCGGCCTTGTTGCCCCAGTCGGTCATCACGATTCCCTTGAATCCCCAGTCATTGCGGAGCACGCTTGTAAGAAGGAAATGGCTCTGCTGGGTGAATTCTCCGTTTAGCCTGTTGTATGACGACATGACTGTCCATGGATCCGACTCCCTTACAGCTATCTCGAAGTTCTTCAGATATATTTCGCGCAGAGCCCTCTCGCTCACACGTGCGTCATTCTCCAGACGGTTCGTCTCCTGATTGTTGGCGGCGTAATGCTTTATCGAAGTTCCGACTCCGTTGGACTGGACACCGCGCACATAAGCCGCTGCAATCTTGCCCGAAAGGACAGGATCCTCGGAAAAATACTCGAAATTACGGCCGCAGAGAGGGTTTCTATGGATATTCATTCCAGGGGCAAGGAGCACATCGACTCCATATTCAAGGACCTCGTCTCCCATGGCTGCGGTGACTTTCTCGACAAGGTCGACGTCCCATGAGCTGGCGAGCAGAGTGCCTACTGGAAAACCGGTACAATAGAAGGTGGCGTCAGAGCCCGGTCTTACCGGATCGATCCTCAGTCCGGCAGGGCCGTCCGCAAGGACAGTGGCCGGGATTCCGAGACGAGGTATCGCCCTGGTGACTCCGGCTGCTCCCAGAACCAGCATGGTGCTTCCTGTAGGAATACCGCCGATATTGACCGGACGGCTTGCCCCGACTGCCAGGCCAGCCTTCTCCTCAAGTGTCATTGCCTTGAGTACTTCGTCTATATTATCCTTGCGCAGCTGCGGCTGCGCGAACATAGGGATGGTGCAGAAAGCGGCACTGAGAATCATTAGGATCTTATTCATATGGCAAGGTGTTGTTCAGACAAATTTAAGAAATAAAGTGGGAAAAAATCAGTATATTCGCATTACTATGTCAAGAACAGATGAATTATCAAGAGTAACCATATCAGGTGCCGTCGCCAACATCGCTCTGTCAGCCTTAAAACTGGGAGCAGGCCTGGCAGGACGCAGTACCGCCATGATAGCGGATGCCGTCCACTCTTTGACAGACCTTGTAAGCGACGTTATCGTGCTTCTGATGGTCCATGTCTCTTCAAAGGAGCATGACCGGGGGCATGAATACGGTCATGGAAAATTCGAGACTCTTGCGACGGCTTTCGTAGCCGTGATGCTTCTGGCAGTCGGAGTGAAGATGTGCGTCGACGGGATGGGAAAAGTGCTCTATGTCATACGCGGAGGCACCCTCGAATCCCCGGGAATCATCGCCCTGGCAGCCGCATTGGTTTCTATCGCCGTCAAGGAGTTTCTCTATCAGTGGACCTCCCGCACGGGAAAGAAATATGACTCCCCTTCCGTAGTCGCGAATGCATGGCACCACCGTACCGATGCCTTCTCATCCGTTGCGGCAGCCCTGGGCATAGGCCTGGCCCTCCTTCTGGGTGGCAAATGGACCGTAATGGACCCTCTGGTATGCTGCGGCATCAGCGTATTCATCTTCGTCGTGGCTTTCAGGATGGGAATTCCTGCGCTGAACGAACTCACCGAATCATCCCTGTCCGAAGGCACCGAGGCCGAAATAAAGGAATTGATCGCATCCGTGGACGGCGTCCAGGATGTGCACGCCCTGAAGACCAGGAAGAATGGACCTTCGACAATAATCGATACCCATATAGTAGTCAACCAGACATTGACGGTCAAAGATGCCCATGATATCACCGTCAAGGCCGAGAAGAAGCTCCGCGAGAGGTTCGGCCAGTCCACTCAGATATCGATCCATGTAGAGCCAGATGTCGAATCCGATTAGAAATAACTGCCACATGAAGCATAATATCTCATCATTCATAGTCGTGCTGCTGTTTCTCGCCGCTATCTTTTCCGGCGAGCGCAGCTACAAGAATGCCAGAATCATGATCATCAGCGACCTCAACAGCGCTCTGTCCTCTACTCTGGCAAGCACTCCGGACGATGTCATCACTCCCGACACAGTCGCAATGATGCGCGACAACCTGACGCTGCCCCTCCTGAAGGACAGCACCTATATCGCCTACTGCCTCCCCGGAGACAAGCACAGCGGAATCTGCAGCGATGTCATGAATCTGGATGACGCTGCCGTACGCAGCTATGCGGACGTCTCGATGGCCGCTGTCCTCGGACTCGCGGACAAGAGTCTGCCGGCCGCGTTCTCTCTGATTGCCATATCATGGATGCTCGGCATCATGATCCCGGTCCGGAAAAACAGGGGCCTGGAACTTCAGCTGACCCCGATGCAGCAGCGGCTGCTGGAGATGTTCCAGTCCGCCCCTGAAGGCGAGCTTTCGAAGGATGAGATCTGCCGGACGCTCTGGCCGGGAAAGCCTGTGACGGACGATGCCATGTACTCGCTGATCCGCCATTTCAAGAAGGCTCTGAGCGGCAGCGGCTACGGGATCGAGACCCGGCGCGGTATCGGATACAGACTGAAAAAACGCTGACAGGCAATTGTCAGACAAATGTCAGAGAGTTTCTGACGGACTTTCAACTTCTTCATTGTACGTTTGTGCCGTTGAAAAAGATCACAACCAATGAAGAAGTTTTTTATTGCATTATCCATTATCCTGCATGCGACGCTGTCAGGCGCGCAGCAGATTGACACCACCGGCGTCTACGCCGAAAAGACCGATTCTCTCAGAGCGGCCGGAGTCGTCGCCCAGAGGAATCTCGTCAGACTGAAAGCTGACCGTATCACCTACGATGTCGGGAATGATATCGACGCCAGGAGCATGACTGTCCTTGACATGCTTCGCAAGATCCCGATGGTGAATGTAGGCGCGGATGACAGCATAACCATAGGAGGCAGCAGCTCTTTCAAGGTCTATGTCGACGGCCGACCGGACCAGATGCTTACCGCCAACCCCTCGAGAATGTTCAGGGCTATGCCTGCAAGCAACATAAAGAGCATAGAAGTAATCACCAATCCGGGGGCGAGATACGATGCCGAAGGGGTCGGGGGCGTGCTCGAGATTACGACCTTCCGCGCATCGCGAAAGGCTCTCAATGACGGAATCTACGGGGACATTATGGGCTTCGGAAATTCGACCGGCAGCGGATACGGTTCCCTTAGCCTGAGCGCCCGTCTCGGAAAATGGACAGTTAGTTCCGACCTTCAGCCTTCGAGCTATCATACTTCCGGGCTAGAAAGTCTGACGGAAAACAATTCAAGGGGGCATTTCTCCCGGGAGGAAAAGCGCCAGAGTATAGTAAACAACTCATACACAGGAACATTTTCCGCAAACTTCGAACCTGATTCCCTTAATCTGATATCCGCTTCGATAGGGCTGGATCATTCCCCGAACTGGGGCAGGATGGATCATGGACATTTCGAGGCCGCGAATGCATATTCATACGACATGACAGCCGCCTATGACGAGACCTGGAGCTCCGTCAAGGGAAGTCTCGACTGGCAACACCGGTCCATGAAGAACCCTGACCGGATCCTTACGCTTTCATGGCAGATCTCCGACAATCCGGCCAGGACCCGGGACACGACTTTCATTGCCAATGTCAGCGGCGTCCTCCCCTTCGATGCCGACAATATCCTGCTCATAAAGGACAACAAGACTCTCGAAAACACATTCCAGGCAGACCTGACCACTCCTGTCGGCGCCAGCCAGTCGCTCAGCACTGGCGCCAAACTGATTCTGCGTCATTTCGGCACAGAAGCTACCGACGGGACGACTCCGACAGACTACGATTACCACAGCAACATAGGAGCGGCTTATGCTGAATATACGGGTTCCTTCAGCAACTTCACATTGACCGGAGGACTGCGTTATGAGCATACATGGCAGGATTATTCGCAGACCGGCAACAGCTTCAGCCTCGACTACGGGAACCTCGTCCCGAACGCCAGCATCCAATACACCCTCAGCACCCTGAGCAATCTAAGCCTGACTTATAATCTACGTATCGGGCGCCCGGGGATATCACTTCTGAGCCCATATATCAACCGCACCACCCCGAATTACATTTCCTACGGCAATCCGGATCTCGAAGCGGAAAAAAGCCACAGACTGAACCTGATATACAACTACTCCGGTCCGCGCTGGATAATAAGCGCCCGATTTGCAGACTATTTCAGCGATAACGGCATTGAAAGATATACCATCTTCAAAGGAGATATCGCAGAGAGTACTTACGGGAATATCGTAAGACGAAACGCTGTCGAAGCAAATATATATGTCAGCTGCAACGCAAGCGGAAAGACCCGCCTGTCCTTTTCCGCAGACGGAGGATACCAGCATTACCGGAGTGAGGTCCTGGGCCTGAGGAATGAAGGATTCGGGGATTCTACGGTTACCGGCATCCAGCAGGTACTTCCCTGGGATATCAGTCTGAGCTCTTATCTGTATCTTTCGACCAAGTCGTATTCTCTCCAGGGCTGGTATAAAGACAAGCCTTATATCAGCGTCAGGCTGGCTAAATCATTCCTGGAGGACAAGCTTACGATAGTGCTTTCCGGAGTGACCGACTTCGGGAAAGGAAAACTGGAATCGACGTCCTGGGCCAAAGGCAGAGACTTCTCGAAGAAAGACGTTTCCTTGACCCCGTGGCGCACGGTCGGACTCGGCATAAGCTGGACTTTCGGCAAGAAGCGAATAGAAGTCAAAAAGGCATCCCGATCCATCGTCAATGACGATACTGTCGGCGGATAGCAATGCTATATTGCAGACAAGTCCTTTCAGCCACGCTTGCGGGCCTCCTTTTCTCCGTAGCCGTAACCATAGCCGTAGCCGTATTCCATTCCGGATTTGCAGCCGTAGCCATCTCCGTAGCCGTAGCGATACTTTCGCGCACGACGGTTGAAGTCGTTGATGACTATATTCAGGTTCCTTATCGGATTGATCCTGTCATGGGCGGCGACGTCGATCTCCCGGAGCAGTTTCAGCGAAGTATAATCGCAGCGGACCACGAACAGGGTCGCGTCGACGCACTTGTTGACGATTGACGAATCGGCCACAGGGAAATATGGAGTGCTGTCAAGGATTATATAGTCGTACCGCTTCCTCAACTGCGAGATAAGTTCCTCATGTCGTCCCTGGGCCAGCAGCTCGTTCGGATTAGGAGGAATCATGCCAGCAGGGAGCAAGTCGAGATGGCTGCTTACCCCGCTTGGGGTTATGATCTCGTCCAGATCCGTATTCTTCCCGCTGAGATACCCATAAAGCGATTTCAATTCATCAGCCTCATACTTAAATATCTTCGAAAGGGCAGGCTTGCGAAGGTCCATTCCTACGAGAATCACCTTCATGCCCACATATGCCAGGGACAAGGCCAGGTTGGCAGCCACGAAAGACTTTCCCTCGCCCAGCACGGAAGAAGTGACCTGAAAAACCCTCGCGTCCGGGATGGACTGGACGGTGGACCGCAGCATACGGAACGATTCGCTGAGCGAATCATATCCGCCTTTTGGAATAAGCTTGTAGCTCTTGGTCCCGCTATTTGGCAGCACTGCCAGGATCGGGGCGTCCACGACATTCTCCACGTCATGCCTGGTCTCGACCTTGCTCCTTATGAAAGACCTGAACCTCTCGACGAAAGGACACACAAGGAAACCGCATATAAGTGCGAGAAGATAAATCATCCTGCGGTTGGGCGCGACAGGCCGGTCCGGCCCGAAGGCAGCCTCTATCACCCGGAACGTATCCGCTTCTCCATACATGGTAATCTGGTTCTCTTCCCTCTTCTGCTGGAGCAGGAGGTACAGAGGCTCAATTACCTCCATCTTCCTGGAGAACTGCTGCAGCTCAAGCTGCTGCTTCGGGATGGCGGTAATATGGCTCCTGTTCCTGCCGAGCACTTTCTCGATCTCCTTCTCCCTGAGAGTATAGACGCCGACAAGATTCGACAGCGATGATTCGATGCTTCTCTTGCTGATATCAAGCTCTGTATTCACGGCCATGACCTTAGGGTTCGATTCAGAAGAGTTTGCGACCATGCGCTCGCGGCCGACTACCCTTTCATTGTAGTTCTTTATCATGGCGTCAAGGCTCGCATCCGTGATTCCGACATTGGCCGGAAGGACTCTGTATGAACCCTCCGGAGTCTCCGACATGTAATCGGAAATCATGCCCAGCACCTGCAGCTGGAGACGGACATCGTTCAGCTGGTCCCTGTAAGACATGTCGTTCGATATCGCAAGACTTGTCTGGGTTTCATTGTCCACGAGCGCCCGGGACGACTGGTAATCCTTGTAGCCCGCCTCGGCGTCGCTCAGCTGGCCTGATATCTCCGCGAGACGGCTGTCAATGAAATCGATGATGTTCAGGGATGTCTGCGCCTTGTACTGTCTCGCCTCCTGGTTGAAGATGACCACAAGGTTGTCCAGTATGTCTGACGCCCTGGACGGAGACGAGTCAGTAAAGCTGACAAGTACTATGTCGGTACGGGCTGCATTCTTTCCCTGGACTGAGATGCTGAGGTTTTTCACGAAGTTTCCGGCAGTAGCGTAAGGCGTGTTCCAGGTTGAAAGATATTTTTTCCCGGAAGCCATATTTTCAGGATTCCGGAGTTCCAGGGTAAATTCAAGCCCCCCGACGGTCACCGGGGTGCCATAGGCGTAATCGACTTTCTTTCCAGGGACGGGCTCCCCGTTCACGGAAAGGCCGGTCACACGGAATTTTCCGCCGGCCAGATGCCTGAACTCAAGACGCACGCTCTTGAGTTCTTTGTCTGAGGAGCTGGCGACGGACATTGCGAAAGGATTGTTTCCGTAGTATTCGGCACATCTCAGGCCGTACATTTCCTTGCTGTAATATCTGGTATTGAGACCCAGCCGCTCTACGACCTGTCTCATCAGCGAAGGACTCTTCAGTATGAACACTTCATTGTCCAGTCTCTTGTTGCCTGATATGTCAGACATGCCCGGCAGAAGAGACAGTTCCGAGCTCAGATTGTGCTCGTTACCGTTAAGCTTTATCCAGGTCGTGCGCTCATAGGCTGGTGTCTGGGTCCTCAGATATAAGAAGGCCAGAGTCAGGGAGACTATCACGGCTGCGACAATCCAGCCTCGCAGACGCCAGAAATACGCCAACAGTTCACGTATGACCAGACTGCCGTCCTCATACAGGGCGGACTCGTTTCTGTTTCGGATATCGTATGTTTCCATGGCTCTATTCTAAGTATCGTAAAACAGCGATCAGGGCGGTCACGGAAGAGGCTATAGCGCCCCAGAGATACGGTACCGAATTCGAGAACATGACACGGCTCGAACTTGGCGGGACATACAGCACGTCATTCTGCTGCAGATAGTAATACGGCGAATCAATGATCTTGCTGTCGCGAAGGTCCATCTTCACATGGACAGGCATCCCGTCCACTTCCCTTATAAGGATTATCCCGTTCCTGCGGGCGGTCATCTTAAGGTCTCCTGCATATCCGAGGGCCTGCAGCACGCTGACCTTCTCGGAGTTGCATGTGTATGTGCCCGGCTTCTGGACTTCGCCGAGCACGGTTATCTTATAGTTTTTGAACTTCACGTAGACAATAGGATCCTTGACATCCTTCCCGATCTCGCGCGTGAGATAGTCAGTCAGCTGGATACGTGTCATCCCCTCGACATGGATGCGGCCGAGCACCGGAAAGTCTATGTTCCCGTCCGAATCGACAAGATATGACATCGTAAGCCGTTCAGGTTCATAGTTGAGGTTGTACTCGGAGGCGATGTCGACGAGCATGAGGTTATACGGAGCGACGACTGTCTTGTCAGGGCCGCTGACGATGATCTTGAGCTCGTCGTCTTTCTTTATGACAGCCTCATACTTAGTGGTGAGCTTTTCCAGGGTAACGTCATCGATATCCTGGAAATACAGGATCTTCTTGGGCGTGGCGCACCCGGCTATTGCCAGACAGAGGGCAAGTAAGATAGGTTTAGTGATTAGTCTCATATGTGTCAAAATCAATTGCTAATTATTCACCACATGGAATTTCAAAGTTAGGCAAGGCTCGATTAAAAATTGTATCCAGTACGCACGTTTTTGTGCTCTCCATGCATAAAAACATCTGATTTTCATTGTTTTCCACGTGTTTTATTTTTAAATTCGCGTAACTATGAGAAGCCACGCAATTTGTATTTTAATCCTCTCTCTGGTACTATCCGGTTGCAAAAGGATTGAACCCAAAGTATCGACATATCAGAACCTTCTGTCCGAAATCGACGTCCGGGCAGAAAACTCTGACAGTGTCCTGTCCGTAATTGACAACCTCAACGAATCAAAAACGATAAGCAACCAGATGGCCGACTTGCTCCGGGCCAAGGTCTATGACCATAATGGCCGGAGAAGAATCAGCGAGCATTATTATCAGCGCGCATATGAGGGATGGTCAGATCCTCCTGAAGATTGGGATGCCTATTTTGCGTCAGCATATGGGCTGTCCGCCCTGCGTCTGCTCAAATGTGATCCGGAGGGGGCGATTCAGGTCCTTACGGTCGCCTTGGACAAAGAGACGGAAATCAGGAATGAGAATCCGACGCTCCGCTCGCATTTCCTCTCCATACTGGCCCAGTGCCAGGGTCAGCTCAACCGGCCTGAGATGATGATAAAGACTGAGCTGGAATGCTATGACCTCCTGCTCAAGAACAAGCATCAGTCTAATGCGGACATCAACCTGATCATCAATACGAACATAATATTCGACTACTATCTGAGCGAGGGCAGCTTTGACAATGCGCGTCTCTGGATGGAGCGCTGGGAGAACGAGATGAAGGAATATGAAGCCGAAGGAGATCCCGAACTGTTCAGGGAATACCAGGGCTCCCTCCAGATGGGCAAGGTGCTCCTGCTCAAAAAGACCGGCCATGAGAAAGAAGCCGCCAAACTGTTCGAGTCGATTCCAGTTGACGACCTGCTGTTCAATTTCACCATCGGGCAGGTCGCCGATTACCTGATGTCGGAGGAACGCTATGGCGAAGCCGCCGACTGGCTTGAGCTCCTGGATGAGAACGTCTATAAGGACGACGGGGCAAAGATGAACCTCGACAATATCGCAGCCCGTCTTACGCCACGGTTTTTCGCGACCCTTAAGGCCGGACGCTCGCAGGAGGCTCTTGAAATCGGGACCCAGATATGCGAGGCCATCGATTCAGCGCTGATATGGGAAAAGACCAATAAGGCGACGGAACTGGCAATCGTGTATGAGACTGCCCAGAAGGAACAGATGTGGCAGGAAAAACAGTCGCAGGTCAAGACCCTCAGATTCGTGATCATGTTCCTGATCCTCCTTCTGGAAGTCGTTGCGATAGCCCTGTGGCTGAACTCCCTGGCCAGAAAGCAACTTCGTGAGAAGAACCGGGACCTTTATGAGACTATCCAGAAACTGTCGGCGAAAGAAGAAGCTGACATCAGGACTCTGCAGGAGGTACCGGAAGAAAGGCTCACCCACAAGCAGGCGCTGTTCAGGAAAATCTGCACGCTGATGAGGGAGTCCGCCCCATATACGGACTGCGACCTGAAGCGCGAAGACCTTGCGAAAATGCTGGCGACCAATTACAACAATGTCGCCGAAGCGATAAGGGAATGTTCATCAGGACAGACGCTGAGCGAATTCCTGGACGGATGGAGGCTTAAGCATGCGGCCAGGATGCTGGCAGAACAGGAAGAGCCTATAGGTCTGGTAGCGGAGATGAGCGGTTTCCAGAGCAGAGGTCATTTCAACACTCTGTTCCGTGAAAAATATAAGATGACGCCAAGTGAATATAGAAAGGCTGTCCATGAGGACAGCCCGGAAATTCTATAGTTCAGATTTAAGCCAGGATTCGAGTTCTTCGTGTTCCATCTTGCCGATAAGCTTCCCATCCTTGTCTATCAGGAAAAGAGACGGGATATAGCGTACGCCATAGATAGTCGCGACACGGGAGGAACGGCTTCCTGACGGAGTCTCGTCGATGACATGCAGCCATGGAGTTCCGTCCTCTGCCATAGCCTTCTTCCAGGCCTCAGCGTCAGAATCTATCGAGACGCCAAGGATTTCGAGACCCTTGTCATGGTATTTCGCATATATTTCCTTGAGGCCCGGCATGCTCCTGCGGCATGGTCCGCACCATGAGGCCCAGAAATCGACCAGAAGATAATTTCCACGCAATGATTCGAGGGAGATTGTCTCCCCTGCCGCGGTCTTCAGCTCGAAAAGAGGAGCGTCTATACCAGGACGCACGACCTTGCGGGACTCATACTCGGCCACCAGAGACTCTGCGAGGAAACTTTTCTTGACCCTGTCGGTAAATTTGTTGAATCCTGCCTCGAACTCCTCGAAAGGAGTATCGCCGTTAAGGATATTGTACATGAAAGCGGCGGATTCGACATCCGGATGGGCCGCGATACATTCGTTCACCAGTCTTCTGAATTCCTTCTGCGGATCGGCCGACGTAGTATCCACCTTATCAGCAACCGCATCCAGATCACGCATGAAATCGTTGTTCGGGCCTCCGCTGACCTTGCCGTCGGCGACCATGAGCCTGGCATTCTCCAGGAAGAAGAATGTTCCGTTGT
>Ga0256407_10001591_pt1 | contig 46756 bp, 44 predicted proteins | sample RumenRJG_04DNA_FD_193489 | JGI IMG/M metagenome (GOLD analysis project Ga0256407, IMG submission 193489) | Bovine rumen microbial communities from Lethbridge, Alberta, Canada - RJG_04 | ecosystem: Host-associated > Mammals > Digestive system > Stomach > Rumen | place: Canada: Alberta...
GCGCTGCCCCCTTTGGAAACCCCCGCAACAAACAGGTGCTATGCACCCAGCCGGGAGCATAGCGCCGTTTGTTGTCAGCAGCCCGTTTCACGGTCTGCGTGTAGTTCCTTGTAAACTGACCTAAAGGTTATGCAAAAACTTGTCAGCCTTAATCTTTTCCACAATACAACAAATTTTATCTCGCCAATGACAAAAATTGCGAATCATTTGATGGAATAACTCTTTATCACTATTGATGAAATCATGATATATCATATAATTCCAAAGTTCTTCTTCAGTAGGATCAGTTAAATCATTTGATTCCAAAAAGTTAAGCATATCTGTTTTATAAAGGTCATAATCAAAAACATATTTAAGAAACAGCTCACATTTTTCTTCCTGTAACTTTTGATATTTATTATTATAATCAATATATTCTAAACTGTTCTGAGCAGTCAGATATTCAGTACTGCAAATAAGTTCTATCAAAAATTTTTTTGTAGGATTGTTATCTGGTATTGACCTAACACAAAAATCGAATAGACCAATGCACTCATCGAAAATATGCTCCTTATATCCATTTTCTAAAAAACTATAATAACATGACAAACCACATGAAAGCCAATAGAAGAAAACCATTTTATTTCTATTATTTTTATATCTTTTAAAATAAACAGCAATTGCACGAGACGCAGTTTCTGTCTGATTAAAAAAGTTTGAAAATAATCCTTCCCGGACATAAAGCCTTTCCGCTAAATTTATACTTGCTTCAACAACAAGATTAAATAATTCCTGCTGATTTCTTGTTAGATTATACACTTTCTCTAAATTATTTATAAAATTAACATCCTCAATTATCTTTTTTACTTCATCTTTAATTTTATAGTATGTATGGTCTGTTATATTTTTAACAAAATGTAATAATTCAACAAATGATGTTTCTTCTTTAATTTTGCTAATTGAATCTATCAGAGAATATGGATAACTATCCCATTTTTCATAAAGTGTAAGACCTCTTATTAAAAAATCTATGAATTGATCATAAAACCCAGATTCATCAACGAAAAGATATATTCCCCGTAATACCTGCTCATTCTCACAATCCGCATATTGTTCTTTTAAAAATTCCACAACATCTTGATCAAATAGCTTTTGATATGCAAGAACAGAAATTGCATCTCTGTTATGGTTTTCATCACCACTTTCAGATTTCAAAAATTCAACTATATCAGTTTTAACACTATTCCTGTATCTTTCTGGAATGTCAGACTTTTGAAGTATCCGCAAATAATTAAATAGTGCACTTTCGGAACTTGATGTCTTTATAGAATCAAGAAAATATGTAATTATTTCATCGCAGTTTACAAGCCTACCAAGTTTTACACACTCTTCCGGATAGAACACCTGACATTTTGAATTATAATAGTCTACAACTCGTATAAGTGTTTCTGATTTTTTCCCTTCATCAAGTTCATCAATAAATAATGAAAAATCATCAAGACAGTTGTCAATTATCCATGTCAATAAATCGTGTGATTCACGAATTGCCAACAAAAAAGAGACCAAATTGTAAAAGCCATCTTGAATCTTACAATATTCTTTTATTGATACTATTTCAATTATTCCCTTCAGGTTATCTTTGTATTTTTCATTAAAAAACTCAGCTGCAAGGTATTCTCTAAAGTTATTATGTGTAAAGCAATATTCTCCATTATCATTACATCCAAAAATATCTGAACACTGTATTAATTCTTTTTTTCCTTCATCAAGTTGACCATCTGTCAATTCAACATAGTCATCATCAGAAAAATAATCTTGTCCATGCAAAAATGTAGCTGCTGCAATTTTTCTAAGAAAAACTCTTGACTGTCTGTTTTCATGAGTAATACCTTTTAGCTTACCATTATATTTCTCATAATTCTTTGTCATTAATTGATTGATTATTGCATCCATTAATCCACCTTTTGAAGGCAGAGAATGATCTTTCTTATATAGATCCAAGATATACCAAAAATAAAAAGGGTTTGATACAATATTCGTTAGAGCCTTATTATTGACTTCTGAAAAGAATAGATTTGCATCAATACATTCATTATCTAAAACTTGATGCATTTCAATTTCAGATAAAGGAGCTATTTCCATTGCAGCAAAATTGATAAATCTATTCTTGTTATAATAGTTTCTACGCGAAGAAATAATTATATTAACAACTTGATTTTTTCTATTCTTATTTATACTCTCTATGTGTTGCACTAGTCTTTGTGGAAATGTGGTATCTCTGAAAGTTACATCTGTAATTTCATCATACCCATCGAGTATAAGACAAACAGGAACACCGTTTTTAAGATATTTTTCGTAGTCCGGCAGCATATCCTCTATTTCTTGAGTTGCTTGTAAAGTTTTTAATTCTCCATAGATAGGATAAAGGTTGTATTGTTCTTTGTATAATTCGGCTGCCAAGTGATGTAATTCTACGGTTTTACCTAATCCTGCTTCTCCTACAAGGATTATAAAATGATTCTTATCCGGTTCAGAAGTCAATAATTCAAGCAATGACTGATGTCTTTCAAATATTGATATTTCATTATAAGGTCTGACTGTTCTTGAAATATAAGAATGAGTTTCATCTAATAAATCACTATAGTTGATTTTATCAAAATGATAATTATTGTAAATGCTGTATTGAACCATTTCAGAAGGCAAACAATCAGCTATTTCACTTAAAGTTGTAAATATCAAGCTATTGGGCTCATTATATATTGTACATTCTTTTTTTAATATACCGACTATCAGTCCGTTTATTACTACCGGAGAGCCAGACATACTTGAATAAGATGGAACTGTATTTTTAATGTCGGATAGGACATAAGTATACTCATCTGAACCCGATTGACAATAGTTTCCGAATATTGGGTGATATCGCCTATCATCTTCTAAAAAACCATGTGCCTCCCACTTGATTACAGATTCTTTTTCAACAAAAAAGGATAGATTAAGAATTCTTTCATTAAAAATTGGAAGTGTATCTATAATCGTTGAGTACTCAATGACAGCATAATTTTCCGTTAGCTGAACATTGATTTTTGTAAGTTTATATTCTTTCCTATCGTACATAAGGTCAATGGAACCTATTTCTTTTATATATTTATCTATAACATGGCGAGCGGTTAATATATAGTTATTTCCGATAAGAAGGCCCGTGCCAATAGAATCTTGTCTACCAGCGGATGATTTAATTCTTATCGAACAGATATACTTTTTTATTTCCACCTTTTTACCACCTACACTTCAAATTTCAACCAATTCGCAAAATACTCAAAATCATACCTTTCTTGCTGCTCATTGTTTTCCAATAGTCCGTAGATTCCATTTTTCACATCAGAAATAATATAATTACAATAAAGTCTTTTTTTATGAGGAAGCGTTAATATTCCATGTAGCAATAACCTATTCGGATGCTCTCGATTATCTCTTTTAGCATTTGTGGAGATAATATACTTATCTGCTGTAATAGCATTTTTTCCAATAAAGCATTGGTTTCCATAATATGTGCCGTGATGAGAAAGTTTTATTACATCGTAATGTTGTTTCAAATTTTTACGAATATCATTCATATCACTGTCACTGCAAAAAAGCATATGTTTTCCATTATATTCTATTTCAAACGAAATTGATGCTTTGTTAATAATATTCAATGAGCTACCTTCAGGAAGGTTTTTCCAATCTGCAATATCAGAATAAAAAAATCCTGCTATTTCTCTTGTTTCTATTATATTACTATTTGATTGTACTGGAAGTGGCTTTTCTTTTAGTAATTGCTGTTTAAATTTTTCAAGACTATCTTTTGTTGGACTTAAAAAGTGGATTGTATAGTCCGCACCTTTAACTATTATTCCATTAGTAATAAAAGAGCCTCCTGCACACACATTTATTGGATATTGATTATTTTCGCAAAGCTGGTCTAACTCAATTTGCTGTGTAGAACTAATCTCATATGAACCATCCAAATAAGGTCTTTCTGATTCTGGAATTAACAGCTGCACATTCTGAGACGAAAACGAACCATATCCATTCATAATAACATTTTCAATTGGAATGATTTGTTCATTTCCATACTTTCCATTCTGTTTTATAAACTCTATCAAACCACTAATATGGTCCTTATCATAATGTGTCGATATTACATATTCTAAAGATTTTCCCTGATCGTGTAATTCTAAGAGCACCGGTTTTAGCTTGTTATTAAATGTAATACTATATCCACCGTCAATCAAAATACATTTTCCATTATCAAAGTCAATAACAAAACAATCTCCATCAAGTGCTTGTATAATATAAATTACCATTTTTTCACCACATTATGTCCTAACTATTTTTAGCTAATAATTTCATCCGACATCCAAATCGCAGCCACAACATATCAACATCCAAATCGAACACTTAACTCTCCGTAAAAATCGGTTGATATGTTTCCACAATCGTCAGTGCCACTCATCGTGCTGCTCGCTATACTCGCTCATAATGTCCGAAACACTTCTATTCATGAAGTATTCTCCGTATTTTTCGTGCTCGGTCATAGGGCGTGACATCAATACCACTGTTTCAACATGAGGCGTTGCTGGAAACATATCTACAGGTGTAATTTCCGTTGGCTTATATCCCAGTTCATTAAAAATACTTATATCTCTTGCCATTGTTGCACTGTCACAGGATACGTATACAACTTTATCAGGTGTCATCTTTACAACTGTTTCTATAAGACTTTTATCGCAACCCTTACGTGGAGGATCTAATATGACTACATCAGGTTTTATGCCTTGTTTTTCGAGCTTTACGGTAGCCTTCGCCGCATCGGCACAGATAAACTCTGCGTTATCTATTCCGTTCAGGGCTGCATTCTTTTTGGCATTTTCTATTGCCTGAGGTATAATCTCTACACCTATAAGTTTTTTTACTTTTTTTGCCATAGAAAGTCCGATAGTTCCTGTTCCGCAGTAAAGGTCAAGAAGAATATCATCATTGCTGAGCTTTGCGTAATTTTCTGCTATGGAGTACAGTTTTTCTGCCTGAGTACGGTTTACCTGATAAAATGAAAGAGGTGATATATTGAATTTAAGTCCGCATAATATATCTGTTATGTAATTACTTCCATAAAGTTTTATGCACTCTTTTCCAAGAATTACGTTGGTTTTCTGCGTGTTTACATTGAGCTGTAAGCTTTTAAATCCGTTTACATATTTCAGTCTGTCAATAAGTTCATTCTTGTAAGGCACAGACTTTCCGTTGATTACCAGGCAGACCATAATTTCTCCTGTTACTTCTGCAATACGTATATAAAGATGTCTTAACAGACCTCTGTGCAGAATTTCATCATAAACAGAAACATTATTCCTGACTGCCCAGTCACGTACAATACGGCTTATTTCTGAAAATACAGGCGGCTGCAAAAGACAGCAGTCGCTGTCGATAATTCTGTGACTGTGATAAGCATAGAATCCCATTATAGTATTGCTGTGGTTATCCTTTCCGAATGGCAGCTGAGCCTTGTTTCTGTAAAAGCATCTGTTTTCGCAGCTTACAATGGGATTTATTTTCAGGTTTCGGAATCCGCCTATCCTCGTAACCGCATCTTCAACACGCTGATACTTTATTTGCAGTTCAGCATCGTATGAAATATGTCTGTATGTACAGCCGCCGCATTGTACAAAATATTTACAGTCGGGATTTACTCTGTCAGGGGAGGGGATTATTATTTCCTCTGTTCTGCCTATGGCATAATTTTTTGAGGTTTTTATTATTCTGGTTTTCAGAACATCGCCTATAGCACTGTTGCTGATAAAGACAGCAGTATCGTTTACTCTGCCTACTCCGCTTCCTTCAGTTGTCATACCTGTTACGGTTGTTTCATATATTTCATTTTTTTTCAAGTTCACTTTACAACATCCTTAATTTTATACCAAAAATTTCTTATTACAGATTAATAAGTATATTATATCACAAAATTTTTAAAATGTATTTATTTTTTTCAAAGATAGCAATATAATAAAGCAGTATGAATATCTTTGTTTTAGGAGTGTATGCAAATTATGAGTGATTTTTCCATGAAAGATATAAAAAATATTCATTTTATAGGTATAGGCGGTTCGGGAATGTGTCCTCTGGCAGAGATATTGCTGTCACATGGATATAATATTACAGGTTCAGACTGTAATGAATCTGATACACTGGACAGAATAAAAGGCTATGGCATAAAGGTATATATGGGACACAGGGAAGAGAATATCGGAGATGATACACAGCTTGTGGTTCATACGGCTGCGGTCAAGGACGACAATCCCGAAATAAAAGCTGCAAGGGAAAGAGGTATTCCTGTTATAGAACGCAGCAAAATGCTCGGCATTGTAAATGACAGGTATGGCTGCAGCGTAGCTGTTTCGGGTACGCACGGAAAAACAACTGCTACTGCAATGCTTACTCAGATTCTTATAGAGTGCGGAAAAGACCCTTCTGCAATAATCGGAGGAAAACTTCCTTTTATAGGAGGAAACAGCGTAGTCGGAAAATCCGATATAATAGTAAGTGAAGCCTGTGAGTATGTCAATACATTTCTGAAGCTTCACCCCGCAGTTTCGGTTATACTTAATGTAGATGCAGATCACCTTGACTTTTTCAATGATATTGAAGACATAAAGCATTCGTTCAACCTTTTTGCAAAGCAGACCGGAAAGCTTCTCGTTGTAAACGGAGATGACAAGAACAGTGTTGACAGTGTAGCTGATGTTGACATAGATAAGATTTTCTTTGGAATGAGCGATAACAATGATTATTATGCGGCAAATTACAGCAATGACGGAGGTGTAAAGCAAAGCTTTGACCTTATGTGCAAAGGCGGCAAATTCCTCTCGAAAATAAAAATGAATGTTCCCGGAAAACATAATGTTATGAATGCTCTTGCGGCTGTTGCGACGGCAATATATCTTGGAGCTGATATTGAACAGGCAGCAGATGCGATAGAGCATTTTAAAGGAGTACACAGACGTTTTGAGGTTCTTGGAAATATTAACGGAATAACGGTTGTTGATGATTTTGCACATCACCCTACAGAGCTTACGGCAACCCTGACCGCTGCTATGAATATGAATTTCAGGAGAGTATGGGGAGTTTTCCAGCCTCATACATTTTCAAGAACAAAAATGCTTCTTGACGATTTTGCAAAGGCACTGTCCATACCTGATACAGCGGTAATTTCGGAAATACTGCCTGTCAGGGAAACAAACATATATAATATTTACGCAGAGGATTTGTGTGCCAAGGTAAACGGCAGCGTATATAAACAAACCTTTGATGAAATTACGGATTATGTCTGCGAGAATGCACGTCCCGGAGATTTAATTCTCACTATGGGCGGAGGTAATGTTTATATGTGTGCAAACCAGATAGTAAATAAGCTTAAATCAATGTACGCTGAATAAAAATCAGAGGTTGTCTGCCGATTTACACGGCAGGCAACCTCTCTTGATTTTTTTGATACAGCGTTTTGACCTGTTTATTGTAATTACCTGTATCCTGACGCAGCAAGCAAAAAATTTCCACCTGAGCGGTTGGAATGATTTTCTCATGGTATAGCTATGACAATTAAAAATTTTGTCCACTTTTTCAAAAGTGGTGGGGTCAAGGGGAAAAGCCCCTTGTGAGATTTTTAAGGGCAAAGCCCTTAAACTCATCAAATGCCAAACAAAATTTGCTTTATGTGACAATTTATTTCAAAAACTTTTAATATTTGATGCGATAAGATATTGATTTTTTTAACATATGTGATATAATATCATCGTGCGTGATGTAATTTCCCTTTATTATTTTCCGCTTAACAGAGTATCTTCTATAACCTCCGCTAAATGAACAGGCTCGAGTTCAAGTTCGTTGCAGAGAAGAACAAAGTCTGACGCTTTCTTTTCGTCAAGAAATACATCTGAGAAATAATCCAGTTTTTCACGGAATTTCTCTTCGACAAGAAAAACGCTTATTCCGTAAGAAGTATATCTGCCAAGCTGAGAATTATACAAAATCTCTTTTTCTACACAATATTCATACATAATTTTAATCCCCCGTTATTTTGAAGTGTAGTGTTATCACTTGCAGGGATTATACCACAAAATAAATGCGATTTTAGTCTGTTTTTGAATTTATCATAATATTCGATGAATTTTGCAGAATTTATGAATTCATATATTTTCTCACTTGCTTAAAATAAAACATAAGGTTGTGATTTTCGTTGCTTATCGCCGTCTGTAATGATGATAAACAGGACAGGGAAACTGTTTCAGGACTGCTTTATACATATTTTTCCGAACGTTCGGTTGAATATAAGCTGGTATGCTATGAAAAAAGTCACGAGCTTCTGTATTCGGTTATTGAAGATTACAGACCTGATGTTATATTTCTGGACGTTTATATGGACAATTATAAAAGTCATGGGATAGACGTTGCAAAGGAGCTTAGAAAAAACAATTTTGACGGAAAAATAATATTTATAGCGTCCACTCCGATATTTGCTGTCGAAAGCTATGACGTAAACGCATCAGGTTATCTTATGAAGCCGTACAGCTATACAAAGATTTGCAGTGTTATGAACAGAATTATAATAAACTACAGTATAAAGTCATATTCTGTGAAAATACGCAGCAGTGTTATAAGAATACCCTATAATGATATAGTTTTTGTTGAAAGCATAAATTCAAAATGCGTTCTTCACCGCAGTGACGGTTCGGATTATACCGTATATAGGCATCTGAGCGATATAGAAAAAGAACTTGATGATTCCAGATTTTTACGTTGTCATCAGAGCTATCTTGTAAATATGAACTACATAAGCAAGGCTGACAAAAGCTTTATGCTTTTCAGCGGTGATATTGTAAATATACGTCAGAGAAACCTCAGAGCAATAAAGAAGCAGTATTTTGATTACATAAAGAACAAGCAGGATATGCAGTATATGTAAATTTTTTCTCGGCATAGTTAATCGGAAATCTGAAATAATATTGTCTGAGGTGATAGTATGATAAACTTCGACAAGCTGAGCCGAACTGACAGGGAGTACTTTTATTCACTTCCTTATTTGATTCAGAGGAAAATTGTAAGCTCGGAGCTTAATATAACCTGTCGTGAGGATATGCAGCGTTATTTTACGAATATAGTAAGATAATCATTTAAGGTTCAGATGTAACTTCACGTGCGGCGATTGCAGACAACTGTCGAACAAAGTTCGACAGTTCAACAAAAGAGATTTTTCTCTTTTGTTGCGTCACAAGCTTTGCTTGTGACGGTCTGCAATCGCCGCACTGCTGTGGGCTGAAATCCGAGTTTTTTTATTTGTATAAAGTTAAAATTCAATATATGCTTGTAATTTTTTGTTTAATATGTTAAAATTAAGCGTAATTTTTTTGAAGTATTAATGATTATTTACAAAATCATAATACCTTGAGGCAAAACTAATTTTAGTAAGGTGATTTTAATGAAACAATGGATAAACAAATCAGTTTTCTACCACATATACCCTCTGGGGTTTTGCGGAGCTCCCGAGTATAATGACGGAGTACAAAGCTACAGGCTGGATAAGATTATTGACTGGATACCTCATCTTAAAGCTTTGAATATAAACGCCGTATATTTCGGGCCTGTATTTGAATCAACAAAGCACGGATATGATACAAAGGATTATTATAAGATAGATGTAAGGCTGGGTGATAATGCTTCGTTTAAGAAAATATGTGACCTTCTTCACGCTAACGGAATAAAGGTTGTTCTTGACGGAGTATTCAATCATGTAGGCAGAGATTTCTGGGCATTTAAAGATGTTCAGCAGAATAAGCAGAACTCAATGTACTGCGGCTGGTTTCACAATCTGAACTTTGGCGGAAACAGTCCGAAGGGCGACCCGTTCTGGTATGAGGGCTGGAGCGGTCATTATGACCTTGTAAAGCTTAATCTTCAGAACAGTTATGTCGTTGAACATCTTCTCGGGGCAGTGGAAATGTGGATAGATGAATTTGATATTGACGGTCTGAGATTAGATGCCGCAGACTGCGTTGATATGAACTTTTTCAGACAGCTTAAAGATTTCTGCAACAGAAAAAAACCTGATTTCTGGCTTATGGGGGAGATAATCCACGGAGATTATAACCGCTGGGCAAACGAAAATATGCTTGATTCCGTTACAAATTATGAATGCTATAAGGGACTGTACTCATCTCATAATGACCATAATTACTTTGAAATAGCACATTCTCTGCAAAGACAGTTTTCGCAGGGAGGAATTTATCAGAAGCTTACACTGTACAGCTTTCTTGATAACCACGACGTGGACAGAATTGCAAGTCAGCTTAAAGATAAGAACCATCTGAAAAACTGCTATACCCTTATGTATTGTATGCCCGGAGTACCCTCGGTATATTACGGAAGCGAGTGGGGGATAGAGGGAAGAAGAACAAGAAGCAATGACAGACCTTTAAGACCCGAACTCAATCTGGGAAAAATAGAAAATGCAGATGAAGATTTAAACAAATGGATTTCAAAGCTTGGTAAGGTAAGAAGTGTTCTTGAACCGCTCCAGTTCGGAAATTACAGGAACGACTGTATAAAAAACGAACAGCTTGTATTTTCACGCTCCTATAATTCACAGACGGTCTATGTTGCATTAAACCTCAGTCATAACGACAGTGAGGCAGCATTCAATGCGGTAGGCGGATTCAGTAAGCTTACTGACGCACTCACTAACGAGAGCTTTGACAATACAGGCTATGTCAGAATACCTGTCTGCGGATACGGAGCAAGGATACTTGTTATGAATAACGGGGATTTCAGTTTAAGCTTCGATTATAAAACGGAAGTTGTCACAAATCTCGAAAGTGAAGAAAATGCGGTAAGCATTCCTGCTAAGAAGAACAGGAAAAAATCCGTAAAAAAGGAAACTGAACCTCTTAAAGAAGTGACTGAAGGAAAATACATAAGCTGCGAAGGTTCGGAGTGTGATGTTCTGTGCATATGCGAGCATAGCGAAACAGGAGAAAAACTTGTAGTTTATAAAGATATTTCAAAAAACAAGTCTTTTGCAGTTCCTTACGATACATTCACAAGCCTTGTGAATGAGAACGGAAAAACAGTAAGAAACTTCGACAGAATATAATTTCGGCAGGGTTCTCCGACAGGGTAGTGGCGATTGCAGATTTTTGCGGATTTATCCGCAAAAATTACTTAAAGGCTTTGCCTTTAAGTACACTCAAAAGCTTTGCTTTTGAGTGCTGCAATCGCCCTCAGCGTAAATTCGGGCTGAGATGAGATTTAATTCCTATTAAAATAGTATAAATTTAACTATGCTGAAATACTAATTCCTAGTAAATTAGTATAAATTATCCGTATTATATTGAAATTGAAAACGGTATATGTTACAATAATCAATACCTAAGTGTGCATACAGAGGATTTTTATGAAAAATGTAGAAATATTTACAGACGGTGCCTGTTCGGGAAATCCCGGGCCGGGAGGTTGGGGTGCCGTTCTCAGATACAAGACAACCGAAAAGGAAATTTCAGGCGGAAGTGCAAAAACAACAAACAACCGTATGGAAATGACCGCAGTTATAGAAGCACTGAAGCTTCTGAAAGAACCCTGCACAGTTACTCTTTACAGTGACTCACAGTATGTCTGCAACGCCATAAGCAAGGGCTGGGCGAAAAAGTGGAGGTCGAACAACTGGATGCGAAACAAGACCGAAGCTGCATTGAACCCCGATTTATGGGAAATACTGCTTGATTTATGCGACAAGCACGAGGTTAAAGTAGTCTGGGTAAAGGGTCACGCAGGACACCCCGAGAATGAAAGGTGCGACAGTCTGGCTGTTGCACAGGCTAAAAATTATTCATATTGACATAGAATAACAACAAAGGCATATCGGGGAAAGCAAAAATAACAGGGGAAGTGTACCGATGAACAGACTGATATATGCCGATAATGCCGCAACAACAGCGTTATTACCTGAAATACTTGAGCAGATGATGCCTTATCTTACGGATATATACGGGAATCCGTCCAGTATGTACGCAAAAGGGGCAGAGGCACAGAAAGCAGTGGAGCTTTCAAGGGAAAAGATAGCCAAAGCACTCAACGCAAAAACCAACGAGATATATTTCACGTCAGGCGGCAGCGAATCCGATAACTGGGCGATAAAAGGCGTAGCAAGGGCTTTGAAAGCAAAAGGAAAAAATCATATTATAACGTCAGCATTTGAGCATCATGCAGTACTGCATACCTGCGAAGCACTCGAAAGGGAGGGCTTTGAAGTAACTCTTCTTGACGTTCACAGTGACGGTCTTGTAAGACCCGAGGAACTGGAGGCAGCTATAAAAGATACAACAGCCATAGTAAGTATAATGTATGCGAACAACGAAATCGGAACTATACAGCCTATAGCTGAAATCGGAGAAATATGCAGAAAGCATAACGTTGTTTTTCATACCGATGCAGTTCAGGCGGTAGGAAATGTTCACATAGACGTAAAGGCTCAGAATATAGACCTTCTTTCGCTTACAGGACACAAGCTGCACGGCCCGAAAGGCTGCGGAGCTTTGTATATACGAAGCGGTATCAGACCTCAGATTTTGATTGACGGCGGTGCTCAGGAAAGAGGTATGCGTGCAGGTACGGAGAATGTAGCAGGAATAGTGGGTTTTGCGGCGGCAGTGGAGAAAGCCGTATCTACGGTTGATGCTCGTTCTCAAAGAATAACCGTTCTGCGGAACAGGCTTATAGACAAGCTTCTGAAAATAGAGAAAAGCAGGCTCAACGGCGACAGAGAAAAGCGTCTTGCAGGAAATATAAATATGTGCTTTGAGGGCATAGAGGGAGAAGCACTTTTGTTAAGGCTGGATATGCAGGGAATAAGTGCCTCGTCTGGTTCGGCGTGTACATCAGGCTCGCTTGACCCGAGCCATGTGCTTCTGGCAATAGGACTTCCTCATGAGATTGCCCACGGTTCGTTAAGGCTTTCACTCGGAGATGATATAACTGAGGAGGATATAGAATATATAGCCGAAACAGTTCCGAAGGTAGTTAATACGCTCAGAGAAATGTCGCCCGTATGGGAAAAAATAAAAGACTGTTGATTATGCTTTTGTAAAGGAGAGATTAATCGTGGCATACAGCGAAAAAGTCATAGACCATTTTGCAAACCCGAGAAATGTAGGAGAAATAGAAAATGCTGACGGTATAGGAGAAGTAGGAAATGCCAGATGCGGAGATATAATGAAAATGTATATCAAAGTAGATGACAATATTATAACGGACGTAAAATTCAAGACATTCGGCTGCGGTGCGGCTATAGCAACCAGCTCGATGGCAACCGAGCTTATCAAAGGAAAAAGCGTGGACGATGCCCTGAAACTTACAAACAAGGCGGTTATGGAAGCACTGGACGGTCTGCCTCCGGTAAAGGTACATTGTTCGGTTCTGGCAGAGCAGGCTATAAAATCGGCAGTAGACGACTACTATAAAAACAAAGGCATAACTCCGGATTTATAAAAAACTTAAAAAAATTATAAATTACCCTTGTAAAAACGAGCCTTTTATGATAAGATATGCAGTGAGTATTTTTGATTTTTCATGAAAGGTGGGAATGAAATATGTTGGTAGTGGATTATATTATCGGCTCAGTACTTATACTGTTTTCAATAATTATGATTTTTGTAGTTATACTTCAGGAGGGAAACACTCAGGGAGTTGGTGTTGTAACAGGAGGAGCAGATACTTTTCTTTCAAAGAACAAGGCAAGAACAGTAAACAGCAAGCTTGCACGCTGGACAAAGGTTCTGGCAATAGGCTTTGCACTGCTTGTAGTGGCTATAAACGTAGTTGACCGTTTTATGCACTGATTATAAGACTGATTTTTACCGCACAGACTTAGGCTGTTGAACGTCAGGTCTGTGCGGTAATTTTTAGAGTACGGTGAAGTCAGAAAGACAAAAATATTTCAGATTGAGAAGAGGGCGGCAGATGTGAAGGAAGTTAAAAATAATATAAAACCGAAAAAATTATGGCTTAAAATTATTCTGATTTTTGTCGGAATACTTTTGGTGGTTATTGCAGGATATGTTATTTACGTATATGTAAGCTACAGTCGTATTGAGGACAATCAGACGCTTATTATTGAGGGGAATGCCGAGCATAGAAAAGTAAAGCGGAATACGGAATATACTGCTATTTCCTATAATATCGGTTTTGGTGCATATACACCCGATTTTACATTCTTTATGGACGGAGGGACACAGTCATGGGCAAGCTCTGAGGAAAGTGTAAATTACTGTATTGACAATGATATTGCCCTGATTAAGAAAGAAAATGCTGATATTGTATTTTTGCAGGAGGTGGATTTCAACTCAACAAGAAGCTACCATATCGATGAGGTAAGTAAAATCCGCAGTGCTTTTGAAAATACGTCATCATCTCTGGCAGTAAATTATCATTCAGCCTTTTTGTTTTATCCTCTGTTACAGCCTCACGGCTCATCTAACGCAGGAATGCTTACAATGAGCAAAATTCAGATTAACTCGGGCTTAAGACGAAGTCTGCCTGTTTCAGAGGGCTTTTCAAAATTTATTGACCTTGACCGCTGTTATTCTGTCAACCGCATTCCCGCTGAGAACGGTAAGGAGCTGATACTTATAAATGTTCACCTTTCCGCATACGGAGCTGACGGAAATTTACAGCAGCAGCAGACAGAAAAGCTTTTCGGAGATATGCGTGACGAGTACAAAAAAGGAAATTATGTAATATGTGCAGGAGACTTCAACCACGATTTCCTTAAAAATTCCGTTGAGATATTCAATAATGAAGTCCCTGATGAATACAGCTGGGCAAAGCCGTTTCCTGATGAACGTATTCCGGAGCATTTCCGAAAGCTTGACGATTATCCGAACGCCGCAGCAGTTCCGTCATGCCGCAACTGTGACCGCCCGTATGATGAAAGCTGTTTTACACTTACCGTTGACGGTTTTATTGTTTCCGACAATATAAATGTTACATATGCAAACGTTATTGATACACAGTTTGCATACAGCGACCATAATCCCGTAGAAATCAAATTTAAGCTTTAAATTCAGAATGCCGTACAGCTCAAAAATGGCTGTACGGCATTTCTGCGTTTAAGAAATTTACTGTCGGTTTTAAGATGTAACTCTTCTGGGCTCAGGCTCTTCCTTGAACAGAAGAGAAATGCACCACAAAGCGGATAATCCGACAAGGGTATAGATAATTCTGCTTACAATTCCTGTCTGACCTCCGAAAATCCACGCTACAAGGTCAAACTGAAAAATTCCTACAGAACCCCAGTTAATTCCGCCTATTACAAGCAGGGTAAGAGCAATTTTGTCTAACATATAAAAACCTCCTTTGTCTTTGTTATTATTTCAAAAAGGAGGTTATATATGCGTATGATTTTTAAAATTTAAAACGGAACGATTATTCCGAGAGCAAGACATACTGCACCTACAATAAGAACAGCTGCACTTATCATTCTTGTGGTTTTGAGGCAGGTCTTAATTCCTTTTTTACGTATCTGCTCATCAAGACCGTAATAAGGAATTATTATGTATACAGTTCCCAGAAGAAAAACAGCCGAGCCGACAATGATAAGTCCGAGCTTCAAATTCTGAGCTATCAGTCCGATGAACGTTCCAAGCATAATGACAGCGAAGCATATTATGCTTGTAACGTTGAAACAGGTCTGAAACTGTTTTCTTTTTTTATAATAGATAAAAGTATTGTTTTCGCACTCTTCATCGCAGAATGCGTGGTCATAGTCAAGCTCTTTTCCGCAGAATTCACATATTTTCATAACAGAAGCACCTTTTCAGAATTTAATATTTGTTTGAACAAGGCTTTCGTAATACAGACAGCCGTTATCGTTTATTATAACTTAAATATCTGTTTTTTTGCAAGTATGTAAGCGAAAAACAGATATTTATTTTTTGCCGAAATCCCAGTCCCGAAGCTTATTTCCCTTTACAATATAGCTTTTTGAGGCGATTTTCGCAAGAGGTGTATCGCTGTATGAATCCGAGAAAAAATTATCTACCTGAATATTTTCGGAAAACTTTTCGTAAAAACGCCTTACCTTTTCCTCACCGTGACAGTTTTCGCCGTCATATAAGCCTGTATGGGGGTCAACACGACTTGCCATAAGATATTTTATTCCGAGATTTTCGCACGGAATTTTAAGCAGAAATTCAGGGGAAGCTGATATTATGACATCGTTTTCCTTTTTGCTGTCAAGATACCACTTTTTTATATTTTTCATATGTGTTTCCCAAAATTCGTGTACATCTTTTTCGGTATCACAGTATTTCAGAAGTCTGTACAAGACTTCCTTGAACTGAGTTTTGCTTCCTTTTTTTAAGACGTAAAATTTTATAAATGCTTTGAACGTTTCGGGAAACGTCACAAAAATTTTCGGGTGTTTTTTAAGGCTGTATATAATAAAATCGGCTGTGCTGTCACCATTATATATAGTGTCGTCAAAATCATATACGTTTACGTTAGTTTCATCATACATTTTCAATCACCAATCTTATTTTAAAGCGGAGTTGCTGCATATGAAGCACAAAGAACCTTATCCGCACCGTGTTTTCTGAGAACTTCAACACACTCATGCAGTGTAGAGCCTGTAGTAACAATATCGTCCACGATTAATATACTTTTGTCCTTTACGTCAGATTCAGGGTTAAGTCCGAATACATCACGGACATTAAGCTTTCGCTGCTGTGCGGACAAATCATGCTGAATCAGGTTGTCCTTTACCTTTACGAGCAGGTTACAGCACGGAACATCAAGCCTTTGTGAAAGATATTTTGCAAGAAGCTCCGACTGATTATAGCCTCTTTCTCTGATACTTTTCTTTCTTGCAGGAACAAAGGTTATTATTTCGGGTTTTTCATCGGGAAATTCTTTTCTGAAGGCATTGAACAGGGAAACAGCCATAGCTTCGGCATAGAACGGTTTGTTATGAAATTTCATATTCAGAACAGCCTGTTTGAATATGCCGTCATATTCAAACGGAGATACACACAGGGAATTTTGTATATCCGTAACTATACAGTCGGAAGAGAGCTTTTTCATACAGCTTTCGCAGGCTTCCTCACCGTGCATTATGACGCAGCCGCAGTACGGACATACTACAGGAAAAATCATCTGTAAAAGCCTGTCTGATAATTTTCTGAAAGATATTTTCATTTTTTATTCCGCTTCCCTGACTATAAAATCTTTAAGTGCCGAATAACGCAGGGTTTTCTTATTGTTTTCGACCATTCTGTAAAGTGTGTGCGGACTTCCTACAATTATGAGCATTTTTTTTGCTCTCGTAACGGCAGTATAAAGAAGATTTCTGTACAGAAGCTGAGGGGGATTATTGTACAGAGGTATAATAACGGCATTGAACTCATTACCCTGACTTTTATGTACGGTTATTGCATAGGCAAGCTCCAAATCTGCGGCACTTTCTGCATCATATACCGCTGTTTTGTCGTCAAAGGTTACCTGAAGCGTAACAGGATTGTTTGTAACGGAAGTAAGTATGCCTATATCACCGTTGAAAATACCTTCGCCGCTGTCGCCGTTGGGTTTAGTCCAGGCTATGTTGTAGTTGTTTTTGTTCTGCATAACCTTGTCGCCTGTACGCAGGACAGTTCCGTTTATGTTTACCTCACGCTTGAAGCTTTCCTTTGGATTTATAACATTCTGCATAACCCTGTTTATTTCCGCAGTGCCTGTCTGACCCTTTCTTCCCGGACAAAGTATCTGTATATCGTTAAGGGGAGAGTAAGAGTATGTATTCGGAAGTCTTTTTACAAAAAGCTCCGCAACCGTACTGACAACGGAAGAAGTGCTGTTACGCCGCATAAAGAAAAAGTCTGAGGTTGTGTTGTCAATAACGGGAGTTTCGCCGTTTACAATTCTGTGTGCGTTTGTGACGATAAGACTTTTCATAGACTGCCTGAAAATCTCGTTAAGCTGAACAACAGGAATTTTCTCAGAGGCTATGAGGTCACTCAGTATGTTTCCTGCACCAACGCTCGGAAGCTGGTCACTGTCGCCTACCATTATAAGCCTGCACCCGAACGGTAAGGCTCTCATAACGCTTTCAAAAAGCTGAGCATCAACCATAGAAAGCTCGTCTATTACAAGAGCATCACAGTCCAGAGGATTTTTTTCGTGACGCATAAAAAAGGGCTGGTCTTTATTATTCCACATAACCTCAAGCAGACGGTGTATTGTCTTGGCTTCGCAGCCTGTAAGCTGGCTCATTCTCTGAGCGGCACGTCCCGTAGGTGCTGCAAGAGCCACTTTAAGACCGTTTTTCCTGAGTATACTTATTATAGCGTTTAAAGTGGTTGTTTTACCTGTTCCGGGGCCGCCCGTCAGAATGAGTATTCCTTTTGAAAGTGCCGTATCTATTGCCTTTTTCTGAAGCTCCGCATATTTTATATGGTTTTTTTCCTCAATCTCGGTCAGGGACTTATCGGTGTTTTCTATCTTTTCGGCAGGAAACCGCATAGCAAGAGCAATTCTTGCGGCACTGTAGCTTTCGCTTCTGTGCATATCGGGCAAAAAAACGAACTCCTTTTCCTTTACAATGTCACATATGAGAGAGCCGTCCTCGAGCATACTTTTCAGAGCTTCCTCTGTTTTTTCTCTGTCTGTTGAAAGAAAGCTGCCGCATACGTCAACAAGCTTTTCCATAGGCAGACAGGTATGACCATTGTTTTTATTGTGTACCAGAATATGCAGAAAACCTGCACGTATTCTGTTTATGTCATCAAACTGTCGGTTCTGTTCTATTGCAATATTGTCGGCAAGCTCAAATGAAATGTTCAGTCCCTCAGCACAGAGTGCATACGGATTTTGTTCTATAATGTCAAGCAGACCGTTTCCGTACATATTCCATGCCTGTATGGATTGTCTTGCGGAAATTCCGTATTTTGAAAGTCTGCTCATAATCTTACGAACACCAAGTATATGCGTAAGACTTTTGCTTATTGTCTTAGCCTTTTCAAGACCTATTCCCTTTATTTTAGCGACCCTCTCAGGTTCTTTTTCCATAACCTCAAGAGTATTTTCGCCGAAATTTTCCACGAGCCTTCTGGCAATAGCAGGGCCGATTCCCTTTATAACACCTGAGGAAAGATATTTGAGTATGGCAGATGTGCTTGTCGGAATACTCTTTTCACATACATCAAAGGCAAACTGCTCACCATACGAATGGTGAGTTTTATAGCGTCCTATAAGCTTTACCTCTTCGCCGACGCTGATTGAAGCAACATTACCTACGGCTGTTACAGGTTCATCACCGCTGATTATTTCAAAAACGCTGTATCCGTTGCTCTCGTTGCGAAATATAATATCTTCAACTTCTCCGATAATCTCAATAAGTTGTTCATTATTTGTCATTTTTTAAGCTCCGTCCGATAAATATTTATCTTTTTATTATATTGCATTATATGTCAATTTGTTTTATAATTAACAGGCTACGAAAAACTGCATCAATTTTCCAAAGAAAAGGAATGAGTGATTGAAATGGAATTTTACGCTAATGAAGGAAAAAAATCCGGGGTTGAAGTAAACGGTAAAAAATATATGCGTCACTCCATAAAAACCCACTTTGTAAAGCAGGGTGAGGATTATGTGGAGGTTTTCAGAAAGTATGTATCGCCTCTCTATCAGGAAGGTGACATAGTTTCTACCAGTGAGAAGATAATCGCCCTTTGTCAGAACAGAGTAATAAAAAGAGAAGAGCTGAAAATAGGCTTCTGGGCAAAATTTCTGTCAAAGTTTGCATCTCATCCCGATACGGGATACGGTGTAGGCGAAACAATAAAAATGCAGTACGCTATCCATGAAGTAGGTCTGCCGAGAGTTCTGTGGGCAAGTATCGCAAGCGGAGTTACAAAGCTTTTCGGAAAAAAGGGCGTGTTCTATGAAATAGTAGGTACTGAGGTAAGCGGTCTTGACGGCTTTTACGATAAAGTCTGGGACGAGTACGGAGATATAGGAATAAAAATTCCCGAAAATCCCAACGGCGTATGCAACGAGCTTAAAGAAAAGCTTGGTATGAGCTGCATAATAGTTGATGCCAATGACCTCGGTCAGGAACTTCTGGGAGCTTCCGATGACCTGAGAAATAAAATTCCTGAGGACGAGCTTATAAAATTTGTAAGGGACAACCCCTCTGGACAGGGTAAGGAGCTTACTCCGATTATTCTGATAAGACCCCTCGAAAATTTTGAAAGAAACGGCGATACGCTTGCACCCGGTGTACAGGCGTAATCAGTTTCTGCTTACTGAAGAAAAATCAGGCTTGCGGCTGTGATATGTGCGATTGCACAGTCAAAAGCTGAAGCTTTTGACTGCTCTGCGGAGAAAAATCTCTTAAAAAGAGTTTTTTCTCCGCAGAGCCTTCATTCGGACGGAACGTCCGAATGAAGAGTGCAATCGCACCGCTTAGGCTGTCAGGCTTTTCTTTTTTCAATGAGTAAATCCGTAAAGTATTATATAATATTTCATAATATTTTACAACATAAAAAACTTAGAAAAAGCTGTATTTAGCAGTTTTCAGAAAATGCTGTCTTTGGCATAAAAATTTGCAGAAATTCCTCAGATGTCAGATAATCAACGAATCCGTATTCTCTGCACATAATTTTAATTATGGTTCTTGTTTCATTGTTACAGCCGTAATCTACGCAGATTATCTTATCCCAGCGACTTTTTCCCATAAGCATACTTCTTTCTGCCGTACTTCTTACAAGCTGTTCTGCATTCTGACAGCTTTCCTTAATCGGAATTATTATGTAAACGTCATTATCAGATTTGTTCCTCAGAAAAAATCTCAGCAGACATTTAAGACTGCACGTTATTCCGATGACGGCAAAAATTATAAGCGAAAGATATTCAACAGTTTCAAGCATAAAAATCACCCCCGATATAATTTATGATTTTTATTTAATCGTGGTGAATAAACGGAAGCTTATGCGGCAAAAATAAAATTGACGAAATAAACGTCAAATCAAAAAGCAAGGAAGGCAAGAAATTATGCACAACACTTACGCAAACGAAGCAATAAAATGTACGGTTACCCAGTGCAGACATCACTGTGACGTAAAGAACAACTGTTCGCTTAACTGCATACAGGTAGGCACACACGAGCTTAACCCTACCGAGGAGCAGTGTACAGACTGTATGTCCTTCGAGAAAAAGTAACAGATTTTCATTTTTTTGAGGTTTTTCACATTTATAAAGTATTTATCTGAAAACTTTAATAAATATTTGCCAAAAAATTATGCGATTTAGTTATAAATTCAACAAATTTATAATATAAAAATTTATTTTTTAGAAAATACTTGACATTCTGTACGAAATAAATTATCATATTGTTGTAATAGATATTACAGAATATTAATGCTTACAACTTACAATTAACCCTAATACACTATCTGAATGAACTCTCCGGTTTTTTCTATTCCGGAGAGTTCGTTCATTTTTCTGTAAAAATAAATATTGATAATACCGTACACAAAAACATAATGCCTACATAATATATAGTAACCGTATTAAAATCAGGCAGAGAGGTACAGTATGAAAAATATAGAAGCATTCGGAATAATAGGCGGAGATAAGCGTCAGCTTGCCGCAGCACAGGCAATAAAATCAGAAGGATATACGGTACACGTAAGCGGCTTTGAAAAAATAAAAGACGAAGTTTCTTGTTTCGGAGGAACAATGCCGCACGAAGAATGTGTGCTGTGCAGTGATGTAATAATTTTTCCGCTGCCGCTGACTAAGGATAATATGACACTTAACACTCCTTTTTCGGAAAAAAGGATATATCTTAACGAAGAATTTGCCAGACTTTTCAGAGGAAAGCTTGTATTTTGTCCGTCAAAGGATAAGCTCGTAAAAACAGGAAGATACTGGCAGGAAGCAAAAGTATACGATTTTCTGAACAGGGAAGAAATGCAGGTCTGCAATGCAGTACCTACTGCGGAGGGAGCTATAGAAATAGCAATAAGGGAATATCCCGGAACACTGAACGGTTCAAGATGTCTTGTGACAGGCTACGGAAGAATAGGCAGAGTTCTGGCGAAAATGCTTTGCGGAATGGGAGCAAAGGTATATGTTTCTGCAAGAAGAAAGGATTCGCTTGCGTGGATACGTCTTGGAGGATATACACCCGTAGAGCATTCTGACATTATAAACAGCGGAGAGTTTGATATAATTTTCAATACGGTGCCTGCACTTATACTGGACGCACATATTATGGCAAAGATTGCAGTCCGTTCCCTGATAATAGACCTCGCATCGCAGCCCGGAGGGGTAGACTTTGAAAGTGCGAAGCGAATGGGTATAAAAACAGTACACGCACTGTCATTACCAGGAAAGACTGCACCTAAGACCTCAGGAGAAATAATAAAGGAAACAATTTTCAACATTCTTGAGGAGGAAAAATTTTGAGCAGTACAAGATTGGCTTTTGCACTGTGCGGCTCGTTTTGTACCTTTAAGGAAGCAATACCTCAGATGGAACAGCTAAAGAAAAGAGGTTATGACATAGTACCGATTATGTCACAAAACGCATCTTCGACAGATACAAGATTTGGCACTGCAAAAGAATTCAAAGAAAAAATAGAGCAGATTTCAGAAAAGAAGCTTATAAACACAATAAAGGAAGCAGAACCGCTTGGGCCTAAAAATATGTGTGACGCTATGGTTATAGCTCCATGCACAGGAAATACGCTTGCAAAGCTCTGCAACGGCATAACAGATACAAGCGTGACGATGGCGGCAAAATCTATGCTCAGGGTCGGAAAGCCTGTAGTTATAGCTCTTGCGTCAAACGATGCCCTCGGAATATCGGCACAAAATCTCGGGAAAATTTTAAATTACAGGAATGTATATACAGTTCCTATGGAGCAGGACGATGTTATAAAAAAGCCGAACTCACTTGTGGCGGATTTTACCAAAATATATGATACTATGGAGCTTGCATTGAAGGGAATACAGATACGACCTTTATTCATATAGCGTTATAAAATTGCAGAACAGGGATTGTACGGATAAAATCTGTACAATCCCTTGTTTGCGTTTTTGGCGAAAGACTTAATTTATCATCTGTTTGTATTTATACACCAGTTTCCAAGTTTTATTTCTTTAAAACTTGGAAACTGGTGTGAGCTGTGTATAAATATTCATAATTACTTGATTAAATGCAGATTTATGGTATAATAATTTCAGGAACTCAGCACCTTGACATCGAAATAAAAGGAATGATAAAAAAATGAAGTCTAAACTTTCCCGCAGACAATCAAGAGAACAGGCATTTCTGCTTGCATTTGAAAGAAACTTTAATAATGAAACCGTTGAAGAACTTTGCGAAGCTGCAACCGAAAGCAGGGATTTTGAAATTGATGATTTTGCACTCGGAATTATTAAAAGGATAGAGAAAAACGAGGAGCAGATAAATGAAATCATTGAACAAAATGCAAACGGCTGGAAAATAAAAAGAATTTCAAAGACGGCACTGAGCATATTACAGCTTTCAGTATGTGAACTCAGGTATAGTGATATGTCAGACATAAAGGCGGAAAATCCTGTCAGTGTTGTTATAAATGAGGCGGTACTTCTTGCAAAGAAATATTCTTCGGATAAGGACGCAGCATTTGTAAACGGAGTGCTTGGAGCTGTAGCACGTTCGGAGAGTACAGATGAATAACAGCGTATATCTTGGTATAGATACGAGCAATTATACTACTTCTGCGGCAATTTTCAGTGCGGACGGTATAATTCAGGAGAAAAAGCTTCTGCCCGTAGCGGAGGGAAAGTGCGGATTAAGACAAAGTGATGCCGTATTTCACCATACCGCACAGCTTCCGCAGATAATCGAAAAGCTTTTTCGTGTTTCGGACACAGACAGAATATCGGCAGTCGGAGCATCATTTACTCCACGCTCTGTTGAAGGCTCATATATGCCGTGCTTTACTGTAGGAAGCGGATTTGCACGCTCTCTTGCGGCGGTTATGAATATTCCTGTCTGTGCTTTTTCGCACCAGCAGGGACATATAGCGGCGGCTGCTTATTCATGCGGAGAAAGAAGTCTTTTTGAAAAAAAACATCTTGCTTTTCACGTTTCGGGAGGAACGACAGAAGCAATTATTGTAACTCACAGCGAAAGGGATATAATAAATACGGAGCTTGTCGGCAGAACTCTTGACCTTAACGCAGGACAGCTTATTGACCGTGTGGGAGTTATGCTCGGACTTGAATTTCCGTGCGGAAGTCAGATAGAAAAGCTTGCACTCAATTTTTCGGGAAAGATAAAGGCAAAGCCTGTTGTAAAGGGCTGCGACTGCTGTATATCAGGAGTACAGAACATATGTGAAAATATGTACAGGAAGGGTATTCCGAATGAGGAGATTGCGGCGTATGTGCTTAAATATGTTGAAAATACACTTTTGCTTATGACTGAAAATATATTTGAGAAATACGGAAAAATGCCCGTACTTTTTTCGGGCGGAGTTATGTCCAACAGTATAATAAGGAAAAATATAACCGAAAAGCTGGGGAATGCTTATTTTGCAAAGCCTGAGTTTTCATCGGACAATGCGGCAGGTATTGCAATTCTTACAGCACTGAAAAGCGGGGAATGTATATGAAAACGGAAACAAGAACTATACTTTCCGTATCACAGCTTAATTTTTACGCAAGGTCGGTTATGGAGAATAATCCTGTACTGAGTGAGGTTTTCGTAAGAGGGGAAATTTCGGGTCTGAAAAGCTACCGTTCGGGACACATATATTTTTCACTTAAAGATGATAAAGCAAGCGTAAATGCCGTTATGTTCAGATATAATGCTTCAAGGCTGAAATTTGTACCCGAAGAGGGTATGAAAGTTATTATCATAGGAAAAGTATCGGTATATGAGGAAAGAGGACAGTTTCAGATTTATGTACAGCAGATGCAGCCTGACGGCATAGGAGAGCTTGCGGCGGCATTCAGCCAACTGAAAGAAAAACTTGAAAGAAAAGGGCTTTTTGATGATAAGTACAAAAAGGAGATACCTCAGTTTCCCGAAAACATAGGTGTTGTAACATCGGCTTCGGGAGCAGTCAGACGTGATATAGAAAATGTACTTTCGAGAAGATTTCCGCTTGTGAATATGATTTTGTATCCTGCTTCGGTACAGGGCGAAAATGCGGAAGCTGAGCTTATAGAAGGACTGCGGTATTTTAATGAAAACAAAAACGCTGACGTTATTATAATAGGCAGAGGCGGAGGTTCTGCGGAGGATTTGCAGGCATTTAACAGTGAGGCTCTTGCCTACGAGATATTTGCAAGCAAAATTCCGATAATATCTGCTGTCGGTCACGCCACTGACTATACCATATGCGATTTTGTTGCAGATATAAGAGCTCAGACACCGACAGAGGCGGCAGAACTTGCCGTTCCTGAAAGAAGCGGACTTATGGCTTGTATACAATCTCTGTATGAAAAAATGAACGCTGCTTTTGAAAATAAAATTTCTGAAAATCAACAGAGAACAGATATGCTGTATGAAAGGCTTTCTGCGTTGTCCGTTGAAAAAAGACTTGCTGTATCGGAACAAAAACTTGACGGACTTGTTACAAGACTTGAAAATGCTGAAAAAACCTTTTTCGGTATACACAATACGGAACTGAAAAGACTTATATCAGGACTTAATGCACTCAGTCCGCTGAAAGTGCTGGAAAGGGGTTACAGTATAGCTTCAAAAAACGGAAAAACTGTAGGCTCGGTTTATGATGTAAATGAAAATGATAAAATATCCGTTAAAATGAAAGACGGAGTTTTAATATGTACTGTTGACGGCAAAGAGGTGGATTAGAAATGGCTAAGAAAAAATTGTCATATGAGGAAGCTATGGGAAACCTTGAAGAAATCGTAAAAAGGCTTGAGAGTGATAACGTACCGCTTGATGAAGCTGTAAAGATGTTTGAAGAAGGTACAAGACTTTCGGCATATTGCTATGATATGCTTAACAGTGCAAAGCTCAAGGTTACTGAAATAAAAAAGGAAACTCTTTGTGAAGATGAGGAATAATATTATGACTTTAAATGAAAAAATAGAAAAAGCATTGAAATCATATATTCCGCCTGAGAACGTTTATGTTCAGAAACTGTATGATGCTATGGAATACAGTCTTGTGGCAGGAGGAAAACGTATAAGACCGCTTCTTGTACTTGAATTTTGCAGGTTGTGCGGAGGCGATATTGAGGACGCTATGCCGTTTGCCTGTGCAGTTGAGATGATACACACCTACTCACTTATACACGATGATTTGCCCTGTATGGACAATGACGACTACAGAAGAGGAAAACCATCTAACCATAAGGTTTTCGGAGAGGATATTGCCTTACTGGCAGGAGATGCACTTCAGGCTCTTGCATTTAAAACGGCGACCTCACATATAACCGACAAAAATGCTTCAAGAGTTGCAAGAGCAGTAAACAATCTTGCATACTACTGCGGTGCTGAGGGTATGGTAGGCGGACAGGTAATCGACCTTGAAAGCGAAGGTAAAAATGTAGGTATAGAACGTCTGAGGGAAATGGACAGAAAGAAAACAGGTGCTATAATAAAAAGTGCCTGCGAAATGGGCTGCATAATTGCAGGTGCAGACGAAAATAAAATTGAGAATGCAAGGTGCTTCGGAGAAAATATAGGACTTGCCTTTCAGATAAAGGACGATATTCTTGATGTTACGGCTGAACAGGAAAAGCTGGGAAAGCCTGTCGGAAGTGATTTGGAAAACGAAAAATCAACCTATGTTTCGCTTCTGGGCATAGAAAAGTGCAGCGAGCTTGTGCAAAGTCTTACGCAGGAGGCTCTTAAAAATCTTGAATCCTTTGACGGGGATTCGGAAACACTCAGAAAACTTGCTCTTTCTCTGGCTGAAAGGGAATACTGATATAATTTAGTCTGTGCAGATGCGGCGATTGCAGTGTCATTTTCGGTGCTACGCCCGAAAATGACAAATTCAAGCCTTGGCTTGAATTCCGTAATCGTCTTTGCCGATTACGGCTGCAATCGCCTGTGCTGACGCAAGTAATCTGATTGTTTGAAGTGTTTATTTATTGTAGATTATTTCCACGAGGTTATTGTTTATGGAAAAGCCGTATCTTGAGCATATAAAATATCCTTCGGATATTTCTGACTTCACACAGAAAGAACTTTCGGAGTTATGCGAAGAAATAAGAGAAAAACTGATAAATGTAGTATCACGCAACGGCGGACATCTTGCCTCAAATCTTGGCACAGTCGAGCTTACGGTGGCTCTTGAAAAGGTGTTCAGCTCAAAAAACGACTCCATAGTCTGGGACGTGGGACATCAGTGCTATACGCACAAGCTTCTTACAGGAAGAGCCAATGTATTTGATACGATAAGAACCGAGGGCGGAATATCAGGCTTTCCAAAAAGGGAAGAGAGTGAATATGACGCATTCAATGCAGGACATAGCAGTACTTCAATTTCCGCAGCTTACGGAATAGCAAGAGCCAAGGCTATGCTGGATAAGGAAGGCTATACGGTTGCCGTTATAGGTGACGGAGCTTTGACAGGCGGTATGGCTTACGAGGGTCTGAACAATGCAGGAAGATTTAAGAAGAATTTCATAGTTGTACTGAATGACAATAAAATGTCAATTTCAAGGAATGTAGGGTCTATAGCGAAATACCTTAAGCGTGTAAGGTTCAAGTCGGGTTATCTGAAAACAAAGGCGAGGTTTGAGCGTATTTTCAGCAAAATTCCTTTTGCAGGAGGTGCTGTTGTAAGAGGAGTAAGGAAGATTAAAGCCAAGGTCAGATATTCTCTGTATCAGACGGTTCTGTTTGAAGATATGGGATTTCACTACTACGGGCCTATAGACGGTCATAATATTACCGAGCTTGCAGAGGTATTTGAAAGCGTAAAGAATATAAAAGGGCCTGTTCTGGTTCACGTAATAACCAAAAAGGGCAAGGGATATACTCTTGCCGAAAACAAACCGAATGTTTATCACGGAATTTCCGCTTTTGACATTGAAACAGGCGAACCTCTTTCGGGAAAAACTGATTTTTCGTTCATTTTCGGAAACAAGCTTTGTGAGCTTGCGGAAAAAAATAAAAAAATATGTGCCATAACAGCAGCTATGGAATCAGGTACAGGACTGTCACGTTTTGCAACCGAATTTAAAACAAGATTTTTTGATACAGGCATAGCCGAGGAGCATGCCGTTACATTTGCAGGAGGTCTTGCGTCTGAGGGAGCGTTGCCGTTTTTTGCGGTATACTCAACTTTTATTCAAAGAGGCATAGACCAGATAATTCATGATGTTGCCATGCAGAATCTGCACGTTGTATTTGCAATAGACAGGGCAGGTCTTGTAGGTGAAGACGGAGAAACACATCAGGGAGTGTTTGATGTTGCACTTTTGAATCCCATACCCAATCTGACGATATACAGTCCTACCTACTTTGAAGAGCTTGAATATATTATGGAAATATCTGCCGCAGAAGGAAACGGTGCGGTAGCAATAAGGTATCCCAGAGGAACAGAGCCGTACAAGCCTGATGATTTTGTATGCGGAAAAAAGCATTATGCACTGTACGGAAGCAGCAAGTGCGATACTCTCATAATAACTTACGGAAAGATTTTCGCAAATGCCTGTATGGCAAGGAAAATACTCAGCGAAAAGAATATTGATGTCTGTGTAATGAAGCTTACAAGAATAAAGCCTGTACCCGAACAGGCTTTGAATGATGCTGTCGGCTTTAAGAATATATTCTTCTTTGAAGAGGGTATGCTTACGGGAGGAATAGGGGAGCATTTTCTTGCGGAAGCGGTAAAAAGAGGCTATAACGGAAAGTTTATTATAAATGCGATAGATAACATTTATGTACGCCATGCCAAGGTCGATTCGCTTTTTGAAAAGCTGGGACTTAGTGCTGACGAAATGGCTGAAACTGTACTGAAAAACAGGGAGGATAAATAATTTGTCCGAAAAAATTGAAAAGAAACGACTTGATGTTCTTGTATATGAACTCGGATATACGCAGAGCCGTGAAAAAGCACGTGCTGTAATAATGGCAGGACTTGTCTACGTTGACAATCAGAAAGCAGACAAGCCCGGTTCTGTATATCCTGTAAACGTAAAGCTTGAGGTCAGGGGCGGTTCTCCGAAATATGTAAGCAGAGGCGGCTTCAAGCTTGAAAAAGCTATGAAAGCCTTTGATATAGATTTAAAAGATAAAATCACTATGGATATAGGAGCATCTACAGGCGGATTTACAGACTGTATGCTTCAGAACGGTGCAAAAAAAGTATACTCGGTAGATGTGGGTTACGGTCAGCTTGACTGGAAGCTGAGAAATGACGAAAGAGTTGTAAATCTCGAAAGAACAAATGTAAGATATATTACCGAGGAACAGGTTCCCGACAAAATAGACTTTTTTTCCGTAGATGTTTCCTTTATATCACTAAGGCTTGTGCTTCCTGCGGCAAGAAAGCTTATGTCCGATAATGCGTATGCCGTATGTCTTATAAAGCCTCAGTTTGAGGCAGGCAGGGAAAACGTAGGGAAAAAGGGTGTTGTGCGTAACCCTGAAATTCACTGCGAGGTTGTAAAAGGTATTACAGAGTTTTGTCTTGATAACGGCTTTGATGTATGCGGACTTACATATTCACCGATAAAAGGGCCTGAGGGAAATATCGAGTATCTTATATTTCTTCACAAATCCGAAAATCCTGAGCTTGTGTGTGATGTTCAGATTGAAGAGCTTGTAAGAAACTCTCACTCTGAGCTTGACAGAAATTAATCTTTTTGTTTACTCTCAAAAAAGGAGCGATAGTGTATGTGGGCAGCAGTGATTGTTAATACGTCAAAAAAAGAAGCTTTGAAATTTCTTCCCGAACTCATTGGCAAGCTTGATGAGCTTGAAATAGTACCTGTTATGTTTGAAATCGTAAGAAATTTTTATTATTCTGAAAAAGTAAGATATGTAAGCAATAGCGAATGTCTTATCACGGAAAGCTGCGATGTTGTTATAACAGTAGGCGGAGACGGAACTATAATACATATGGCAAGCCACTGTGCAGAGGCGGATAAACCACTGCTCGGCATAAACTTCGGAAGAGTAGGTTTTGTGGCAACTATGGAGCCTGATGAAATATCAGAGCTTTCAAAGCTGAAAGACGGAAATTATTTCTGTGAGGAAAGAATGATGCTTAGGGTTTCCGTTATCGGAAATTCTTTTTCTGAGGAGTTCTATGCCATAAACGATGCGGTAATTTCGAGGGGTTCTCTTTCAAGAATGATGGATCTTTCGGTTTATGCCAACAGTCAGCATATCTGCGATTACAGGGCAGACGGTCTTATATTTTCCACTCCCACAGGTTCTACCGCATATTCGCTTTCGGCAGGAGGCCCTGTTATAAGTCCCGATATGTCATGTATACTTCTTACTCCTATATGTCCGCACAGCCTTTTTTCACGTTCTGTTCTTTTCAGGGACAGGGATATTATAAAAGTAAATGCCTGCGGTACTAACGGATTCGATACGGAGGCTTTCCTTACCATAGACGGTCAGAAGCACGTACATCTTGACGATAACACCGAGGTCACAATAGAAAAGTGTGATAAATCACTCAGGCTTATATCTATGAAGCCGCAGAATTTCTATACGGTACTTAATAATAAGCTCAACGAAAGAGGCTGAACGCAGTCTGTACGTGTGGCGATTGCAGACTGCGGCGGCTTTGCCGCCGCAAAACTTCAGGCGAATGCCTGAAGTTTGTAAAAAGCGAATGCTTTTTACGTCTGCAATCGCCTGTATGAGCGAAGCCGCAAATTTTGTTTTTTAGGGAAGTGTATTTTATGAAATCGAAAAGACAAGCAGCACTCCTGGAAATAATACAGAACTATGATATAGACACACAGGAAGAACTTATTGAAAAGCTCAGGCTTAAAGGATTCAACGTAACTCAGGCGACAGTGTCAAGAGATATAAAGGAGCTTAAATTTATAAAAGCTCCGGCAGGAAACGGACTTTACAAATACACCGTAGGAACAAAATCCGAGCTTGAAGAACAGTCGGGCTTCAATACCCTGTTCAGAACAGCGGTTGTTGATATTGACTTTTCACAGAATATGATAGTGTTAAAGACAACAAGCGGTATGGCACAGGGAGTATGCGTTGCCCTTGATTCGATAGAGCTTGACGGTATTCTTGGTACTATAGCAGGCGATGATACAATATTTGTTGTAGCGTCCTCCAGCAGCAGAGCGGCATCGCTTACTTCAGAGCTTAAAAAAATTATTTAGAAACGGTGAGTTGTTATGCTTAATTCGTTATATATAGAAAATGTTGCGGTTATCGAAAAGACTGATATAGAGTTCGGCAAAGGGTTCAACGTTCTTACAGGTGCAACGGGAGCAGGAAAGTCTATAATAATAGGCTCTATAAACGCACTTCTGGGAGGAAAAATATCAAAGGATATGATACGCTCGGGAGAAGAATTTGCCTTTGTAAGCGGAAGTTTTTCCTGTAAGGACAACAGCATACTTGAAATGCTTTCGGAGTACGGATATGATGTGCAGGAGAATGAGGAGCTTATACTTCAAAGAAAGCTGAGCCTCAGCGGAAAAAGCTCGTGCAGAATTAACGGACGACCCGTTACTCTGTCGGTTCTGAGGGAGATAACAGGACATCTTGTAAATATTCACGGTCAGCACGAAAGCTATAATCTTATGTCACCCGAAAGACATATTTCATATATAGACAGTATGGGAAATCTTGCACAGCTTAAAGAGGAGTACAGAAAAAATCTTGCCGTACTGCGTGAATGCAAGCGTAAGCTTTCAGAAGCAAAGTCAGATACTTCCCAGCGGGAAAGGGAAATGGATTTGCTCAGGTATCAGGTAAAGGAAATTGATGATGCTGCCATACAGGAGGGCGAGTACGAAGCCCTGAACGATGAGCTGAAAAGGGCAAAGCACGCAAAAACCATAGCCGATGCACTTAATCAGGCTGAGAAGCTTCTTGCAGGCGACGGTGAATATTCGGCAGGAATATCCGATATAAAGGAGTGTGCCGGATTTTTAAACGGTATAACGGAGTATGTTCCCGAAGCCGAAGCTCTCGGAGAAAGAATTATGAATGCTTTCTATGAATTGCAGGACTGTTCGTTTGAAATAAGCTCAATACGTGAAAATGCCGATACAGACCCGTACAGAATTGAGGAAATAGAGGAACGTCTTAACGTTCTGTACAAGCTTTCAAAAAAATACGGCGAAACAACAAAGGAAATTCTCGAATTTGCGGAAAAAGCACGAAAAAGACTGGAATATCTTGAAGAATATGAGTATAATATGGATATGCTCCAGAGTGAGTATGACAAATATTTTCAGATAACAAAAAAGCTTGCACTTGAGCTTTCCGACAAAAGAAAGGAAATATCGGCAGGCTTTATGACCAGAGTTAAAAACGAAATGACATATCTTGATATGCCCAATGTAAATCTTAAGGTAAGTATGGAAAGATGTCCGCTTAACGAAAACGGCTGCGACAAGCTCGAATTTTTAATTTCGGCAAATCCCGGAGAAGCTCCGAAACCTGTGTCGAAAATAGCGTCAGGCGGAGAGCTTTCAAGAATGATGCTTGCCATAACAAATGTAATAGCTTCGGACAATATAGTTGAAACTATGATTTTTGATGAAGTGGATACGGGCATAAGCGGAAGTGCATCGCAGAAGGTAGGCTATAAGCTTAAAGAGCTTTCAAAAACAAGGCAGGTAATCTGTATTACACATCAGGCTCAGATAGCTTCTCTTGCGGACGAGCATTTTCTTATAGAAAAAAATGTATGCAACGACAGAACATTTACAACAGTATCTCCTCTTGATATGGAACAGCGTAAGTATGAGCTTGCAAGAATTATAGGCGGAGTTTCAATAACGGAGCTTACTCTCAGACATGCCGAGGAGATGCTTACAAATAACTGAAGCTAAAATAATAGTGGAAAATATCAGCTACGCTCAGGTTGCGATTGCAGCCGTCAAAAGCGTAGCTTTTGACAAATTGCAAGGTATACCTTGCAATTTCCCCGTAAACTTTGTTTACGGGGGGCTGCAATCGCATAGTGCTGACGCAGGCAGGGCTGAAAAAATATACTAAGCAGGTACGTTATTATGAAGAACTGGAAAGTTGAAAAAGTTGATAAGGAGCTTGTAAAAAATATAGTTTCCGATACAGGGATACCCTCAGTCACGGCTATGCTTATGAGCATAAGAGGAATATCCGCACCCGAAGATGCTGAAAAATTTCTTTACGAGAACGAAGAGCTTGACGACCCTTTTCTTATGACCGATATGGAAAAGGCTGTTGAGCGTATAGAAAAAGCCATAGATAAAAATGAAAGAATATGTATTTACGGAGATTATGATGCAGACGGAGTAACCTCAACGGCTATGCTGTATGACTATCTCAGCGGCAGAGGGGCGGCAGTGGATTACTACATACCGTCAAGAGAAGCCGAAGGTTACGGAATGAACAACGGTGCAGTTGATAAGATAGCCGAAAGCGGAGCAAATCTTATAATAACGGTAGATAACGGTATTTCTGCAGTAAACGAGATAGAGTACGCCCGAAGCCTTGGAATAGATACCGTTGTTACAGACCATCACACACCGCCGCAGGAGCTTCCGAAAGCCGTTGCGGTTGTAAATCCGCACAGAAAGGACTGTATGTCGGAATTTAAATTTCTGTCGGGAGTAGGAGTTGTATTCAAGCTTATTATGGCTATGGAGGACGACAATTCCGATACCGCACAGCTTCTGGAAAGATATTCCGACATAGCCGCAATAGGTACTATAGGCGATATAGTTTCGCTTACGGGCGAAAACAGAATACTTGTTAAAAACGGACTGCAAAAAATTATGTCGCTGCACAATACAGGAATAACGGCACTTCTCGAAACGTCAGGAATAAAGGGCAACAAGCTTACGGCAGGCAGAATATCGTTTACGTTAGTTCCGAGAATAAATGCGTGCGGACGGCTTTCTTTTTCGGAAAAGTCTGTAACTCTGCTGCTTACGAAGGATAAAGAGCTTGCACGTTCAATAGCTCATGAGCTGTCGGAGGACAACAAGACAAGACAGGATATAGAAAAACAAATTCTTGATGAGGTTATACGCTGCGTTGAAAAAAATCCGCATATAAAATACAAGCCCGTAATGGTAATAAGCGGAGAGGGCTGGCATCAGGGAGTAATAGGCATAGTGTCCTCAAGGATAAAGGATATTTACGGCAAGCCGAATATAATAATAACTACAGACGGCGAAAATGCAAAAGGCAGCGGCAGAAGTATTGAAGGTTTTTCTCTTATAGAGGCTATAACAGAATGCAGTGATTTGCTGACGGTTTTCGGCGGTCACCCTATGGCAGCGGGACTTAGTATGAAAACTTCCGATATAGAAGAATTTTCAATCAGGCTGAACGCTTTTGCGAGAAGCAGGGGAGTTATAATGCCTACTCTCAATATTGATTTCAAGCTTAACCCTAAGTTTCTGACACTTGAAACGGTACAGGCAGTATCAATGCTTGAGCCTTTCGGTGCAGGAAATCCCACACCTGTTTTCGGACTTTACAATATGTGCCTTAAATCCATAGTTCCCGTAGGCGGCGGAAAACATTTAAGACTTGAATTTCAGCGTGAAAGTGTTATTATTAATACAATGATGTTCTTCACAACGGCGGAGCAGTTTCCGTATATTGTAAATGATACGGTTGATTTGGCAGTCACGGCGGATATAAACGACTATAACAACAGACAGTCCGTCAGTATAATAATAAAGGATATAAAGCCGTCAGGTCGTGATAATGCAGTTATGCTGGAATACAACGGACTTTTTGAAAAGCTTATGGATTCGGCAAGTCTTACGAATGAGGAAGCCTTGCAGCTTCTTCCGTCAAGAGATGATTTTGCGGTAGTGTTTAAATTTCTGAGAAAACAGGGATTGTGGAAATTTCCGACTGATATTATGTGCAGTCGTATAAACAGAGAAAGAATAAATTACGGCAGACTTCAGGTTATTATTAAAGCGATGGAGCAGCTTTCCATTATAGAAATAAAAAAGTCGGAAAGCGGTTTTCAGACAATATCGGTTCTTCCGTCAAAGGGCAAGGCTGAGCTTGGAAGTGCCGGAATTATGCGTCAGCTTAACAATTATGTTCAGAGTGTCTGAGAAAATTTCTCAGACCTGAAAATATATACTCAGAACCGTTGTGTTCTGAAAAAATATGATAGTTATTTTAAAGGGGGATTTTATATGCCGGAAACAACAGTTCATTATCAGGATTATTCAGAATTGAAGAGATTGATTAAGGAGAGCGGAAGAGATTATGATACTCAGCTTATCGAAGCCGCCTATCAGCTTGCTGAGGAGGCTCACGGAGATCAACGCAGAGTATCGGGAGTGCCTTATATTCTTCACCCGACATCGGTTGCCTGCATTCTGGTACAGCTTGGAATGGATACAGAGTCAGTAGTAGCCGCACTTCTTCACGATGTAGTTGAGGATACAGACACAACTCTTGATGAGATTACAAAGAAATTCGGCAGTGAAATCGCCCACCTTGTTGATGGCGTTACAAAGCTGAAAAAAATACCGTATTCCAGCAGAGAGGTTCAGCAGGCTGAAAACATCAGAAAAATGCTCATAGCAATGTCAGATGACATAAGGGTTATCATAATAAAGCTTGCGGACAGACTGCACAATATGCGTACAATAGAATGTATGAAAGAACAGAAAAGACGTGACAAGGCTCTGGAAAATATGGAGGTATATGCTCCAATAGCTCACCGTCTGGGAATACGCACCGTCAAGGAGGAAATGGAGGATTTATCGTTAAGATACCTCGACCCCGTAGGCTACAAGGAAATAGAAGATGCCCTTTCACTTACAAGAAACGACAGGGAAAAGTTCATAGAGAAGATAAAAGCCGAAATAACAGCAAAGGCTGAAAAATTTGTAAAATCCCTTTACATAGAGGGCAGGGTAAAAAGTATAAACGGAATATACCGCAAAACATTTATGAAAGGCAAAAGTCTTGAACAGATTTACGATATATTTGCCGTCAGGGTTATAGTCGAAAGTCTTTCGGACTGCTATAACGTACTCGGAATAGTTCACGATATATACACACCGCTTCCGAACAGGTTCAAGGACTATATATCCACACCCAAGCCGAATATGTACCAGTCGCTTCACACTACTGTTATAGGCAAGGAGGGCATTCCGTTTGAAATTCAGATAAGAACATGGGAAATGCACTATACGGCTGAATACGGTATAGCGGCTCACTGGAAGTATAAGCTTGGTATCAGCAAAAAGGATAATATGGATCAGAAAACCCAGTGGATAAGAAAAATGCTTGAAAATCAGTCTGATGACGAAACCGATATAATAAGCAACATAAAAACAGACCTTGCGTCTGAGGAAGTGTTCATATTTACACCCAGAGGTGACGTTCTCAATCTTCCTATGGGTTCTACGGTCATAGATGTTGCCTATGCCATACATTCGGAAGTAGGAAACAGAATGATAGGTGCAAAGGTTGACAACAAAATAATGCCTATAGACCATCAGGTTCGTACAGGCGAGATTATAGAGATACTCACCTCAAAGGAAACAGCAGGTCCTAAGCGTGACTGGCTCAATAAGGTAAAATCAAGCGAAGCAAGAAGCAAAATAAAATCGTGGTTCAAAAAGGAATGCCGTGAGGAAAATATTGAGCGAGGAAAGGCTGAAACCGATAAGGTTTTCAAGCATAACGGAATTATTCTTTCCGATGCAGAAAGAGAGGACTTTCTTTCCGAACTTATGAAGAAAAGCTTTACTACAGTAGATGATTTCTATGCTTCAATAGGATACGGCGGTATACTTATGTGGAAGCTCATACCCAGAATGAAGGAGCTTTACAACAAAAAGTATAAAATTCAGGAAAAAGCCGATGAGCTTCTCAGCGTAGAGATAAGAAAGCCCTCATCAAAATCGAGCAGCGGCGTTATAGTCGAAGGTGTTGACGATATGCTCATAAACCTTGCAAGATGCTGTAATCCTATAAGGGGCGATGAAATTATCGGCTATATCACAAGGGGAAGCGGAGTATCAGTGCATAAGCGTTCCTGCAAGAACGTAATATGCAATATAGACAATCCTGAAAATGCAGAAAGATGGGTCAAGGCTCACTGGAGCTGTGAGGCTCTCAAATCTGAAAGCTATCAGACTACAATAGAAATCACCGCCACCGACCGCACAGGTCTTATAGCGGATTTGAGCAATGCTTTAAGCTCTATGCACATCTATATAAATTCGTTCAGCTCATCGGAAAGCAAAAACGGTATAGCAAGCATTCGCTTTACAATAACTGTAGGAAGTATGGATCATCTGAAAGTGATTTTTTCAAGAATACTTAACGTATACGGTGTACAGTCCGTAGAAAGAATATAAACATATACTGACCTTTGGCTGAAATCTGAATAAAAGTTCAGATTTCAGCCACGGACAACAGCTCATAAGGAGGTATTCAGTGAAAGCTGTAATTCAAAGAGTTTCATATGCAGGGGTAAGCGTAGACGGAGTAACAAAAGGAAAAATAAACGGCGGACTGCTTATTTTTGTCGGTGTTGAGGAAGGTGACGACAAATATCAGGCAGAAATTCTTGCAAACAAAATCGCAAATTTAAGAATATTCAGTGACATAAACGACAAGATGAACCTCTCACTTTTAGACGTAGGGGGAGAGGCACTCGTAATTTCAAATTTTACACTCTGCGGTGACTGTAAAAAAGGCAGACGACCGTATTTCGGAGAAGCGGCAAGACCCGAATATGCTCAGCCCTTATACGAAAGCTTCTGCGTGGAGCTGGAAAAGTGCGGAGTCAAAAAAACAGAAAAGGGCGAGTTCGGTGCTGATATGAAAGTAGAACTGCTTAATGACGGCCCTGTTACAATTATAATAAATTCAAAGGAGCTTTCACAGAAATGATTGATGTAAAAATAACTATGGTAGGCGAGCTTGCCACCAACTGCTATATAATAACAGATACTCACACAGGTGAAAAAGCCATTATTGACCCCGGTGCAACTTCTCCGTCAGTAAGAGGAATTATAAAGAACTCACCCGACAAGATAAAGTATGTGCTTCTTACACACGGTCATTTTGACCATATAGGCTATGTGAGTACCCTTAAAAAAGAAACAAATGCAAAAATAGCAATAAGCCGACAGGATTCCGACTGTCTTTCAAAGCCTGAAAGAAATCTTTCGCATAAGTTTTTCGGCAGAAAGCCCGAAGCCGTAGAGCCTGATATTCTGCTTGAAGAAGGCGATACTCTTAAGCTGGGAAATTCCGAAATAAAATTTATTCTTACACCGGGTCACAGTTCGGGAAGCGGTTGCTATATTGTTGATAACCAGATTTTCACAGGAGATACTATTTTCCGCCTTTCCATAGGAAGAACGGATTTGCCCACAGGCAGCTACAGGGAAATTGTAAAGTCACTTAAAAGAATAGCAAGCCTTGAAGGTGAGTACTATATTTATCCGGGTCACGGCGAAGCTACAATGCTTTCCTATGAAAAAAATTTCAATCCTTATCTTAAACAGGTAATATAAGGTGACCTATGAGAATATATATTATTGACCATACATTTCACTATGAGCTTGAAAATCTGACAAGAGTTTTTTTCCCGAATGAAAAGCTCGAAATGGTAAAGGAAAATATAAGCGTACCGTCAGATACGGACGGTACATACATAGTAACACGAATATGCAGTGCCGATACAGGAAAAAATATCTCTGTAAGAGTATGCTTTCCGCAGTATGATAAAGAGCTTTGCAGAAATGTTGATTTTATTGCAGACAGTGAGGAGTACATCTCAGAGCAGGAGCGTGTAATGGCGGTATGCCTTTACGAACTGCTCAGGGAGTATACGGGAATAACTCCGCCTTGGGGTATTCTCACAGGTGTACGTCCCATAAAGCTTTTCAGACGTATGTCGGACGAATACGGAACAGAATATACCAAAGGTTATTTCAGGGATAAGCTTCTGGTTACGGAGGAAAAAATACTGCTTGCCGAAGAAACCGAAGCAAATGAAAGAGCCATAATAAACACATCTTCGGATAATTCGTACAGTCTTTATGTTTCGATACCGTTTTGTCCCACAAGATGCAGCTATTGTTCGTTTGTGTCGCAGTCTACCGAAAAAAGCAAGGCTCTTACAGAACCCTATACGGAGCTTTTGTGCAGGGAGCTTGAATATACCTCACGGATAATGTCGGAATTGAATATGAAGCTTGAAACCGTATATATAGGTGGCGGTACTCCGACAACGCTCAGTGCGGAACAGCTTAAAAATCTTATGTCAGCCATAAACAGGCATTTCCCGATGAAGGATTGCAGGGAGTTCACCGTTGAGGCTGGCAGACCCGATACCATAACCGAGGAAAAGCTTATTGCAATTCTTGAGGGCGGTGCGGACAGAATAAGCATAAATCCTCAGACTATGAATGACAGAATACTGGAAAGTATAGGCAGACGGCATACATCTCAGCAGACAATCGACGCTTTCAGACTTGCAAGAAAGACAGGCTTCGGGCATATAAATACCGACCTTATAGCAGGTCTGCCCGATGAAAGCTTTGAAAGCTTTCAGAATACGCTCGGAATTATAACCGATCTCAATCCCGAAAGCATAACGGTTCATACGCTTTCAATGAAGCGTTCGTCAGGGCTTACATCTCAGGGTATGCAGATTTTCAGGGAGGCTGCCGAAACGGCTTCAAAAATGCACTCCTTTTGCAGAGAGGTTATGCACGAAAAGGGTTACCGTCCCTACTATCTCTACAGACAGAGCAGAATGGTGGGAAATCTGGAAAATACAGGCTATGCAAAAAAAGGCTTTGACGGTCTTTACAACGTGTTTATAATGGACGAAACACATTCTATTATAGCCTGCGGTGCAGGTGCTGTAACAAAGCTTAAAGATAACAGGGACAACTCCATACAGCGTATTTTTAATTATAAGTATCCGTATGAGTATATAAGCGGCTTCGATGAAATGCTCAGCCGCAAAAATTCCATACGTCAGTTCAGAGGATTTACTTCTGATAATCACGCAAAATTAATAAAATAGTAATTGATTATTTTATTTTAAGGTGATATAATAATCTAAAATTTTTAATTAATCCAAAGGAGAGATTGATATGAATATTTTTGATAAGAGTTTTATTGATGATATTGTTTTAAATGCAAAGTCAGCAGCCAGTACAGTGGGTATCAAGGCTAATCAGATTAAGGAGTATTCAAAGCTCAGATATGCAGAAAGCGGCATAAAAGGCGAGATAGCAAAGAAAAAGCAGCAGCTCGGAGATTATATCTACGCAGGCTCAAAGAGCGGCGTTATGGACAAGGACGCTGTAAGCAAGTTCGTTGCCGAAATAGATGAGCTTGAGGAAAATCTCCAGATTACAAAGGAAATGATTACTGCCGCAAAAAACAAGATAACCTGTGAGTTCTGCAAGGCTGAGAACGATAAGTCTGCCGCATACTGCAATAAGTGCGGAAAGGAACTCAAAAAGGAAACCGTTGCCGAAAACGTAAAGGAAGAGGACGTAACCGAGGAGGACGTAACGGTTGCGGTTGTTGAGGAAGCTGAAGAAAAAGCTGAAGAAAAGACCGAGGTAGCAACTGAAGAAGCAACCGAAGAAAAGTCATGCTGCGAAGGCGGCTGCTGTAGTTTTACAAACAGTGAAGCTGCTGATGATGCTCCCGCTGAGGAAGCAAAGACTGAGGACGCTGAATAAGCCTTGTTAAACGGCTGAAAATATTTTGACTTAGATTATAAAAAAATTGGCGGGATATGTTCTCCCGCCAAAATTTATGTAAAGGGCGGCGGAGTTGTGTCAGAAAATTCAAGTCATAAAAACAGTGTATACTCAGATGATATACACTCGGACGGAGAATACGTTGATATAAACAGTATGACTGTTCACGTAAAGTCGGATTCGGAAAACAGAGAACGGAAAGCTTCATCTTCACGCAGAAAAAAATCGGGAGCAAAGGAAATTGAACAGCAGTCCTTTTTGCAGGGAGCTATGATACTTACCGTAAGTATAGTTATAGTAAAAATCATAGGAATGCTTTTCAAGGTTCTGTTCGCAAATATAGTTGACGGTGTAGGAAACGGTATGTTCAACAGTGCCTACGAGCTTTACAACGTTATATTTACGGTTGCTTCGGCAGGCTTTCCCATTGCTCTTTCGAGAATGGTTGCCGAGTATGTTTCAAGACAAAGATACAAAGATGTAAAAAGACTGCATAAAATATCCATACCGTTTTTTCTGACAGCAGGCATTGTGTGCTTTGTTCTTATGATTGCGGTAAGCGGTCTTTACGCAAAAATGATAGGAAATTCCGATGTACAGCTTCCTATAATAGCCTTGTCGCCGATAGTTCTTTTCGGCTGTCTTATGTCGATTTACAGAGGATATTTTGAGGGTATGCGTTATATGGTTCCTACGGCGGTATCGGAAATCATAGAGGTATCGGGAAAGCTTCTGGTAGGTCTTTCGCTTTCGTATATAGTGAACGCATGGGTAAAAGACGAATATATGAAGCATAAAAGCTTTATGGGCATTGACCTGTCACATTTCGGAGCAACAGAGGTTAAGGCATTTATTTCATCGTGGACGGTTGCAGCCGCATTTGTCGGAGTAGCATTCGGTTCGTTCTGCGGCTTTGTCTATCTTATGATAAAGTACAATACTTCCAGAGGCGGTATAACAAGACGGCAGCTCAGAAATTCACCCTCACCCGAAAGCAGCAGGACACTTTTCAAAAAGCTTACGCTCACGGCAATTCCGATAGGTCTGGGAGCTTTCGTTATGAGCATAGCAAGTACTATAGACTCAATTCTTGTAAACAACCGTATAGTCAGTATTATGCAGAGCGGTAACGGACAGGTCTTGCAGGCTATGTATCCTTTTCTTCCGCCGGAGGAAATTTTTACAATGACTGATGCCGGAGAATATACAATTCAGGTTTTTCTTTTCGGCTGCTACGGATATTCGCTCACGTTCCTTATGCTGGTTACATCTGTTACACAGGTATTCGGTCAGAGTGCTATGCCTGCACTAACTTCTGCGTGGACAATCAAGGATAAAGCACTTATAAAAAGCAACATAAATACTATACTTAAAGTTACTCTGCTTGTTACTCTGCCTGCGGGAATAGGTCTTTCGCTGCTTGCAAAGCCTCTGCTCACAATGCTTTACGGAGTGAGGATTGAGGTAAGCATAGCAAGGTCGGTATTGCAGATTATGGGAATTTCAAGCATATTCATAGCCACAAGTACGCCCATATGCAGTATGCTTCAGGCTATAGGAAGAGTTGATATGCCGCTCAAGCTTTACAGTGTGGGAATGATTATAAAAATTGCGATAAATTATATTCTTGTAGGTATTCCTCAGATAAATATACAGGGTGCGGCTGTAGGTTCACTTGTTGCATATCTCTTTGTTTCGGTTGTGGGAATATATATAATTGCAAAGGATACGGGTGTTATTCCAGATTTCAGGAAGATACTGGTCAAACCGCTTTTCGCCGCCATATGCTGCGGAGTTGCGGCAAGTCTTGTAAACAGGCTTGTAAGAATGATTTTGAAGCCTGCCACGCTGCCTTTGTGGGCTAACAGGTTTATTGTACTGCCTTCACTTATAGTTGCGGTTCTTGTTTATCTTGCAGTGCTTATACTTGTAAGAGGTATTACTGCGGAGGATTTGAACGAAATGCCCGGAGGAAATAAAATAGCAAAAATACTTGCAAAATATAAGCTTTTAAGGTAGAATATACCATACAGCAAAATATTACGAGTCAGGTGAGTTTATTTATATGGAATTTAAAATGAAAGAAAGATATGATTTCGGTGATTTAATCAGGGTTCTTAAAATTTTGCGTGCTCCGGGCGGCTGTCCGTGGGATATGGCACAAAATCATCACTCTATACGTCAGAACTTCATTGAGGAAACCTATGAGGTAATAGAAGCTATTGACAACGAGGATAAGGAACTTCTTAAAGAGGAACTTGGCGATGTTATGCTTCAGGTTTTCTTTCACGCTGAAATAGAAAGCGAAAACAATTCCTTTGATATAAACGATGTGACCGATAATGTGTGCAGAAAGCTCATTATACGGCATCCTCACGTATTTGCGGATAAAAGTGCCGAAAATGTGGAGGAAGCTCTGGATAACTGGAATGCTGTAAAGATGAAAACAAAGGCTCAGAAAACACAGACCGATGTTCTCAACAGCGTTTCAAAGGCTCTGCCGTCACTTATGAGAAGTCAGAAACTCCAGCAAAAAGCGGCAAAGGTCGGCTTTGACTGGGAAAGTGTTGACGGTGCATTGGATAAGCTCAAAGAAGAAGTAGCCGAGCTGGAAGAGGCTATATCCGAAAATGACAGCTCTCATATGCAGGAGGAGCTTGGCGACGTTTTATTCTCAGCTGTAAATATTGCACGTTTTATAAATGCCGATGCGGAAAATGTATTATATAATGCGTGTGAAAAATTTATTTCGAGGTTTTCAAAAATGGAGCAGATTGCCCGTGAAAACAATATTGTAATGGACGGAGCTTCGCTTGAAACACTTGACGGTCTGTGGGAACAGGCTAAAAAATAATTATTGATTTTTTTGGAGGATTTAAAAAATGAACAGAACAGAACTTATTGCAGAAGTAGCAGAAAGAAGCGGTCTTACAAAGAAAGATGCCGAAAAAGCTGTAGTAGCTTTATTTGATGCCGTTGTTGAAGAGGTTGCAGCAGGAAACAAGGTTCAGATAGTGGGTTTCGGAACATTTGAGCAGCGTATACGCAAGGAAAGAGAGGGAGTTTCTCCCAGAACAAAAGAGAAAATGGTTATACCCGAGGCTAAAGTTCCTGCATTCAAGCCCGGCAGAAGCTTCAAGGAAACTGTAAACAAATAATTTCATATATTTTCTCATTAAGACGTTAAGCATTCACATTATCGGGTTTAACGTCTTATTATTTTACAGAGTGGAGGAAGGATAGGAAGTGAGCTACAGTGTTTTCAAGGAAGCACCTCCCGTTATATGGGAGTTTCTGAATTATTTGAGCAATATTCAGGGAAGGTCTGACCTTACGGTAGATGAGTACTACAGGGATTTGCGTACATTCTTCCGCTTTATAATAAAGGACAGGGGACTTTCGGACACTGATACTGAAATTGATGATATTGATATTTCCTGTGTTGACGTTGAAATGGCAGGTTCTGTGTCATTTTCGGAGATTATACTGTTTCTTAACTACTGCAAGGACGAAAGAGGAAATTCTGCTGCCACAAGAGCAAGAAAGACCTCGGTTCTGAGGGATTTTTACAAATATCTTACAGTCAAGGTACATAAAATAAATCACAATCCGACAGAAGAACTTGAAACTCCACGAAAAGGAAAAAAGCTTCCGAAATATCTTACACTGGAGGAAAGTCTAAGACTGCTGGAGGCTGTGGACGGTGAATTTAAAGAAAGGGATTACTGCATACTGATTTTCTTTCTTAACTGCGGATTAAGACTTTCGGAGCTGGTCGGTATAAATCTTTCTGACTTCAACAGTGACTATATTCTTACGGTACGTGGAAAGGGAAACAAGGAAAGAATGATACCGCTTAATCCTGCCTGTGTGAATGCACTTAAGAAATATCTTGAAGTAAGAAATGCAACCGACAGCACAAAGGATAAAAACGCACTTTTTATAAGCAGAAAAAACTGCCGTATGACAGGCAAGGGCGTGTATCATATGGTAAATCATTATCTAACAAAAATAGGGCTTGGAAATCAGGGATATTCACCGCATAAGCTCAGGCATACGGCGGCAACCCTGATGTATCAGAAGGGCGGAGTTGATATAAGAACCCTGCAGGCAATACTGGGACATTCCAACCTTGGTACAACTCAGATATACACGCATATTGCAGATGAACAGATTGAAAAAGCAGTGAATGCAAATCCTCTTGCAAAATTATGATACAAGTAAAATCAGTAAAAAAACGACTTTACAAAGGAGAAAAAATTTATGAATGTACCTTTCCATAAAATAGATGCAAGGATATTGAAGGCTGCCGATGAGGCTATGGAGCTTATAAAGCCGACCTTTGAGGAAATAGAGGATATACAGGACTATAACACGCAGAAAATGCTTTATGCTTTTCAGAAAGCAGGCATAGGAGAAAGTCATTTTTCAACATCTACGGGTTACGGTTTCGATGACAGGGGAAGGGAGGCACTGGATAAAATATATGCTACTGTGTTTGATGCGGAAGACGCTCTTGTAAGACATAATTTCATATGCGGAACTCACGCACTTACGGTGGCACTTTTCGGAATGCTCAGACCTGGTGACAGAATGCTTTCGGTAACAGGAACGCCGTATGATACGTTACAAAGCGTAATAGGGTTATCGGGAAACTATTCGGGTTCGCTCAGGGATTTCGGAATAATATATGACGAGGTCAGTCTTGATAAGGACGGAAAACCTGATTATGAACAGATAGAAAAAGCAATAACCCCTGATTTGAAAATGGTTTATATACAGCGTTCAAGAGGTTATGAGTTAAGACCGTCACTGTGTATTGACGAAATAGCAAAAATAGCGGCTATAGCGAGAAAAAAAGCTCCCGATACGATTATAATGCTTGACAACTGCTACGGAGAATTTACGGAAAAGGAACAGCCGTTGTCAAACGGAGTGGATATAATGGCAGGCTCGCTGATAAAGAACCCCGGCGGCGGAATAGCACCCACAGGCGGATACATAGCAGGAAGAGCTGATTTGGTTGAGCAGTGTTCATACAGGCTTACAACTCCGGGAATAGGCAGAGAACAGGGAGCAACCTTAGGTATAAACAGAGAACTTTTTCTCGGAGCATTCAATGCACCACACGCAACGGGGGAGGCACTGAAAACGGCGGTATTTGCTTCGGCATTGTTTGAAATTCTGGGTTTTGATACAACTCCGAAATACAACGAAAAACGTGGAGATATAATACAGCTTCTGAATCTTAATTCCACCGAGGCACTTATTGCATTTTGTGAGGGTATTCAGAAGGGAGGAGCAGTAGACAGCTTTGTAAAGCCACAGCCATCGCCTATGCCTGGTTATGAGAGTAACGTCATAATGGCGGCAGGAGCATTTACATTAGGTTCTACAATAGAGCTTTCGGCAGATGCACCGCTCAGAGAGCCGTATTCCGTATGGATGCAGGGCGGACTTACATTTCACAGTGCAAGGGTAGGTGTTCTGCTTGCGGCACAGACTATGCTTGAAAAGGGACTTATTTGAAAATTTTTAACCTCAAGAGCCTGTTTGAAATTGTGTTGTGATATAAAATAATATGACAAAAAATCATCAGGAGATATAATAAAAATGGGCTCTGTGTCAATAGTTGGGGTAAACCCGAGTAAAATAGAATGAGATTATATTAACAAGCGATGGCTAAGAAGCTGTCGCTTGTTATAGGTTAACAAGGGACTGATTGGAAAATATATGAAGGATACGATTTCTGAATCTATTGAAATTTTGGTAGCCAAAGGC
>Ga0256407_10001592_pt1 | contig 46740 bp, 80 predicted proteins | sample RumenRJG_04DNA_FD_193489 | JGI IMG/M metagenome (GOLD analysis project Ga0256407, IMG submission 193489) | Bovine rumen microbial communities from Lethbridge, Alberta, Canada - RJG_04 | ecosystem: Host-associated > Mammals > Digestive system > Stomach > Rumen | place: Canada: Alberta...
CTTGTTCTAATAAAAATCCAACTGCCTCATTTAACTTATTTTTGACATTATTAAGGGGAACAATCTTAAAGATTTTTATAAGACCACACACAATAACCTCTCCTGCAAAGAATCTGTAAACACACTCCGTCAAAACATCGTGGGATATACTTGTTACCAGAGTACATATAAATTCAAATATAGTATAGGCGATAGTGAATACTATTGAAAATATAACATACTTATCTAATCCAGGTAATTTTTTAATATGGAGTTTTAGCTTTTTCATTTCTTTTTCCTATCAAATGAAATTATAGTTTTATTTAGTTGCTGTTTACAGAAATGGGAAACCACTGGCTACCCCTACGAATATAAGTAAAATCCAAAATACAATTACGCAAATTATCTCTGTAATCATATAGACCTCCTTTGTTATTGTTTTATTTACTTTCTGTTTATGTTACTTATCCTCTGCGAATGTATACAAGGTTAGTAACTTGTATTGCTGTATAAGATGATCCGTCTTTATAGTACCTACCAACTCCTGCACTATCTAAATTGACTAATCCACCGGGCAGTTCTGCTCTTGTTGTTGGGGCAGAGAATGGGACAAATGGAGTATATTTACTATCTGTAATCGTAAATAGAGTTGTTCCAGACGTTGTATATGCAGGAACTGAGCATACTATTTGCACCACCATTCCATAACATCTTGCAGTATCTATAACTGCTCCATTTGAAACGGTTATTTTTGATTTTATATCTATTGAAGCAGCCAGACTCTGTTCTATAACCTTAACTCTACTCTCCAAATCCTCAGAATGAAACAAAGTTAAATCAGGTGCATCTGCCATATCATTCACCTCCTTTTCTTAATCATATGTCGGATTCGCCGGATATGATACCATTGTATTAAGTCTTAAAACATTTGATGCATCACTATATACATATAGTTGTATAGTACCATTTGGATTTACCCTTAAGAGAGATACTATACCATTGTTATTATCAATCATATTAAAATAATTTTCCGTAAATGGCTTAAAACGGTTATCACTAATTGTGGATAAAGTTACAAATTGTCTTACTGGCGTTGTATTAGATAATGTTGGACCTTGCAAATATACAATTCCGTTTTTCTTCCAAAATCTAAATCTTTGGTTTGAATCATAAGCATAAGATGTAGTTATATTATATTGTATAATATCATTACGATCTTCGAGCGTTCCTACCCTACTATCCAAATCATTAGCGATATCCTCGACTTTGGCAGATGAATAAACCATATTTGGATTAGGAGTATCATCGTCTATCTCAGCAAGGGATATCTGATTACTACTTATCTGTGCTTTGATACATAAGACACCATTTACTGGAAAACTCGCTTGCCAATTAGGTACTGCAAAGGTTGTTGTGCCATTTCCACCAAAGTAATTCTTACTACCATAAGCCTCTTCAAGATAATTTGCCAGCTTAGGATAGTCAGTTATGTTATAGGTGGCATTATCACATACAAGATAATCCTTAGTAGGAAATGCACCTGTAGGAGTAGTTTTCCCTGTTACTTCACCTGTTTTCGCACAGCCTACGCTTATTACAGTACCTACAGGAGTCTTATCGGTTGCAAAAGCATCTATACCACCTATAACTTGTCCTCCGTGATAAAATCCTCCTAACATCATAACTCTCCTTATAAATTATTCTTCAATAGGCTCGGGTTCAGGCTCCGATTCGGGTTCAGGTTCTGGTGACGGTTCGTGAACGATGAGTTCAGAATATCCCATATAATTATCAAGCTGTTCATCAAGGATTTTAACTGTAGCTTTTAGTACATCATCAGCATTCCAAAGAACAGCACATCTTTGATGAAATGCTACTATTGCTCCTTGTTCATTATCAACCCATTCTGATTCTATTTTAAATATCCCGTTTACATTATCTACTACTGCGAGTTTCATTTGTATTGCCTCCTTTTATTTATATTCTTCTATATCGCGACTGGATAAACTATTGTGGCTCCAATGTTTGCAGCACCGTTATCAGTAGAATATTTGTATACGTTAATAACCCCATTTGTGTTTATATTGATCCTAAATTTTTCTGACGCATACTGAGCCGGTCTAGAAGAGGTATCACAAACAACTATTGAATATGGCCTATATCCAACTGGTAAGGTAGCCACAGTAGTATATGTACTGGCTTGTAAATTTTTGACTCCGTTCATATTAATCTGCACTATATTACCGACTCTGATAACAGTCCAATTTCCATATAAGTTAGGATTCTCTGATGTTTTAAGTGTAATTTGAGATACCGTCTCAAATTTTTTAAGCCTACTCTCCAAACCAAATATATAATCCTCCACATCACCAACAGTATAATTCGTATTAAGTGTAAAAGATGCTCCCTGTGCAATAGCCGCAATAGCTGTACAATATTGTCCATCTCTCATAAAGTGAGAGCCGATAGCATAAGCCTTAGAAGCAGTAGTTCCATCTTCTACCGGTGCAATAGCTGTTTGGTCAGTTTTACTTATTGGTCCAAATCTATTATCATCTGACATATTATCTCCTTTCTAATGATGAGATTTTGATTTTTATTTAATCTAATTTGAATCTCATCTTTATACAATATAACAACAAGAGAAGGCAGCATTAGTTGCTCTTGTTATTGCCTCCGCGGAGTAAAATCTCACAACACCATCTGTTTGTATACTTACAAAAAAGTTAGCTGAACTATTATTTGCAGCTCCGGTTCTAATCATCACATAAGGTTTATATTTATCAGGCAAGGTAAATAAAGTTGTATTTCCTGCCTCTTTACTTGAACAATCATCATAAGAATCCATAAAAACTACTTTTCCATATCTCGCAAAATACCAAGTTTTTCCTGCGCCTGTATATGTATCTTTACTGTATATCAATTCATCCTCAATATCCGCAACTCTCGCGCAATTAGGAACCTGATCCTCTCTTGATGAAATTCCAGTTTCATCGACCTCAGCGAATGTAATGATATTGCCACTTACTGCAGCCTTAATACATAAAACGCCATTCTGAGGATAATCTCTACTATAATCGGGTAGCTTAAATGTAGTAATTCCGTCACCGCCAAAGTAATTTATACTTCCATAATATGTCTGAAAATACTGAGCTAACTGAGGATAATCAGATATATTTACTATATTGCCATCACAGACAAGATAATCTTTATTAGGAAATTCTCCGGTTTGTGCTGTAGGGGTTGATGCAGATATTACTACTCCTACGGGAGTCTTATCACTATTTAATGGATCACCACCATTAATGAATGGTAAGTACCAATAAATTAAAGGACTATTTTTAACATCATCAGGAATTAAATCCCATTCTGCTTGGGTCGCACATGTTCTTATCTGAGGCATTACTATAGTTTTATTATTAGTGGCATCATCTTCAACTTCTACATCATTAAACTGTAATCCTGCTCTACCTGCCATTGGTAGAGTGCTACCACTATAATAAATGTCGTGACCCTGTCTTGCTGTTCCTGTTATAGGATTCCCTGCCGCATTATGTGCAGTAGCACCCGAGAGCAAATTCTCAGGTGCTACAGTATCTTCTGTAAGGTCTATTAGTGTGTCATTTCCATACACTACCTTATTTATTGACATATCTCCTCCTTTATACCGGAGCAACAGTTCCTATTGTAGCTGTTTTACCACCTGCCGCATTATCTGTTTCTGTATATGCTATGGCCTCTACATTAACCTGTGTGAGATAATCATATCCTGTGTCAGGTAATATAGTCTGTGCAGTAGTATACGGAGTAGCAGTTTTCGTTTGTCCTGTACCACCTTCACCTTCATATGTACCGGTTACTCCAAGGATATTTACTCCAGATTTAATATTGCCTGCTATAATCTTTGATTGCTCTGTAGGGTCTATATGTACTTTACCACTTCCATCGTGATATCCTTGAGGTACAGTATATTGACCAGCTACTGTGAGTATAGATGCGAGAATAGCACCATTATTAGGCATAGTACCTGTTAATTTAGCGCCTCTTGCATATGCTGTCTTTCCAGATAATATTTCTGATGCAGTAGCATCCGCATCAGAAGTATCAGAATCTTTTGTACTTGTACCTGTAATACTTGCACCGCTCTTATCGTGTGCAGTAACACCCTGTGCTAAATCAGCAGGGGTGATAGTATCTGCGGTCAAATCTATTAGTGTATTCCCACCATATACTACTTTATTAATTGCCATATCATATCTCCCTTCAACTACCTATTGATACTGTTATTCCGTATTCATTAGATACCTCGTGATAAGGTATAGGTTCTATAGTCATATCACTATGCATACTTGTATGTTCTGTAGGCAAAATTTGCTCATCAACTTTGGGCTTAACAGAATATTCTCCTGTGTAATCGGGATATCTATCATGTATATAAGTCTTTGTGGCTATATTGACGTTTCCTCGTAAAATCGGAGAGTCTACATAAACTCTGCCTCGTAAAGTAGGCTCATCTATTTGTATTTGGCCACTAAGCTCTTTTACATCAGCTAATACTCCGTGTAACTCATGCATGATCCTCTATCTCCGCGGTTATCTTAAATAAAGTCTTAGTGATGGCGGTGAAGTGGTAATTATCCTCACTCACTACCTCAACCTCATAATAATAACTGCCCTCAGAAAAACCTGATGTATCTTCCTCCTCTATATTGAGATTTAGTGTCGTAACATCAATTTCTTTTTCAAGCAATACTCCGGGTTTATCAGTATACTGTTTAAGCCTGAAATAGATATGGTCATCTTCTTTAGGTATATACAATTCGCCATTTTCATCTAAAAGCTCTATCTTGAATCTGGCGGTATCACCACGGGTTATATAAATTTTATTATCCTCTACTTTTAGCATAATTCACCTCTACTACAGTATACAATAACGTATGCTTTTATTCAATATCAGATACATCCTACTACAGATATTTTCATATTTTCTTCATATGTTAACATATCTATAATTCTATACCAATAATATCCACTCCAACTAGAAGTTTTACCCATCTTTGTGCTATCAAGATAAGCTTCACGAGTATATCCAAATAGTCCTCGAGTCATTGAGACAGGTGCATCCAAATTATATTCAGTTATTCCAGGAGATAATATAGAACGTTGGTATCCAGCTATATATTTGGAGAGGTCACTTTTATTATTAAAATAGCGATAGTCAAGTCTATCTCCATTTGTACCTCCACATTCTATATATGATGGAAATGATAAATAATCATCTCCGCTCTCACTGCTACTATCTATAGCTATTGTAGCTACTGGTTTATTATTATAATATTCGATATATGGATATGCAGAATTATTTGTGACATCATGAGATTTTAATACGTTCCGTAAATATTCTGGAATAGCATTTTTATATGTGGTATTACACCATTGTCTACGCAAACAATCTGACCATACAGTATAATAGTAACCTATAGGATAAACATCACCCTGTTGCTCACTCGGATTATATATAAAAGACACATCACTTCCAGTTTCATTTAATGTGGAAGTTACAAATGTAAATATACATTCAGTATTGCCATTTATAGGCGTCTTTAGAGTTTTACCTCCTTTTTTTGCTAATCTAAATGTTACATTTTGTTGTGAATGGGCTATAAAATTTCCAGCAGGCATAGCTGATAATTGAACTGTTCTTGTTTGACCAACATCCCACATACTATACAAATCTGTTATTCCAGCATAATGATTAGCTACTAACTGCTCAATCATGTTATCGGGAGTACTACCCCAATCATAATTTGCCCATATAACAGATGCTTGATTATTTATTCCTAAATATATGATAGTAGGATGTACCATATCTTCGGAATAAACATATAAATTATCAGTGGCTAAAGTATCACCAATATCTATATTTTGTTTGCCGACATTTACATTTATAGAATTTACATCTATATCCACAAGCGGATTATCTTTAATAGATGTATCGTAAATTTTTACTTTACTATCATTAGTAACTACATCAATCATATTCAAACTCCGTTTCTAATTTATCAGTCATAGCTAAATTGCCTCGTAATGTTTTGCTGAGAATTACCGTATAATAAAGGTCATTTCTTTGACCAGGTATATGATTAACGCCTTCTATACATACTTTATCACAAACCTCTGTGTAGGGCAAAGCTTTATATGTGGCATCGAGATTATAGGAATCAAAATTCTTTAATGTTTTGAGCATATCTTCGCATATATCACCTAACTGAGCGTCTGTTAATATAAAGTTATCTATAAAGAAGTTATCCTTTACCACATAATAGTGTACATCTTTATTGTAGACTTTTGAGCCATCTAAATTATAATAATATGGGTAAAGTGTTGACTCTTCGCCTGTAGCATTATACTTTAGGATACATACTCCAGTATACGGTGCATTAATGTGATCCTCTATATATAGCTGTCTTGTAAGATAATCTTCTATAGGCTCAGCATTACTGGATGTCATATCTACAGATAACGGATAATTCACTATGCTTTGTAATACACTATCTTGTAACCTCACCTGTTTTATGCAAGTGATTTCGGAAATATATCCTACTGTAATGTATCCGTTTTCTATTTTTGATGTATCAGCGTAATATACATCCTCAAAATTTTCATTTATATAATTTAATATTGCTGATTTATATTCATCAACCCTATTTACCTCTAAGTCTCCTCCGGAATCAGTAAGTACCGTAGATTCAATACTATCACATGCATCTAAAATATTTTGTATATATGTTTGCTTCGCTATATAATTTATATCAAAAATGTCGCCTATTTTAGATGTAGGCAATTTATATGTGGCAAACATATTTGTAATATCTATAAAGTAATGTACATAATCTTTAGCAAAAGTCGCTTTGCTATCAACCTCTCCCTTATATAACATATACCTAAAAGGATTTTCTATTGTAACTGATACATCCATAGATTTATTATCTTCACTATTATATATTCCTGTATAAGACTCCATAGTTAATCTTGATATGTATTGCAAATTAATAACTATTGTATTATCCGACTCAGTATGTGCGGAATATTCTACTATAGAGCCTATCAGATTCGTAATGTAGTCTAATCTATCAATTAAAAACTCTCCGTGTTGCTGAATTTCTTCATGTATAGATGCTAATGTAGCTATAGGTTTATCTACTTCGCCCTCAATACTTAATACATACTCCGTGTCATTAGGTAAAGTATATGTATATGTAGAGTTTGTGATATAAATTTTAGGATAATATCTCTCACCATCTATAACAAATATTGCCTTATCGTTAAAGTGTTCAAACCCTATAACGTTGTGTAATAAATTATTTGCGGTATATATATCATTCTTATCACTCGAGGAATATCTTAACTCGTACACATATTTTACAGTAACATTATACTCAATGATATCAGTATTTTTATATATACCGGTACACTCAAAGTTCTCATCGGCCTCTGATAATGCTTGTAATACAATATACTGATTATCTATAATCAGTTCTCCTTCGGATTCAATCTGAGACTTTATATCAGAATCAAACTCAAGGATATTTTCCATATCGGTCAAAACATTAAAATGCCAGTTATCAGATTCAAATCCTGTACTAATAGGTATTCTATATGTGGACGTCCTCATAGTAAGTGTAGCATATAGGTTTTTGCCTTCTATTCCATATATCGGATCCTCAAATTCTATAATCTCGGATTCTGAATCTATTAGCTCTAAATCAATATCCGGAGAATATATATGACTCTGTGTATAAGGTACATCTGATATGCCTGGATACATATTAGTTTCAGATGAAATCATTTCCATCTCATCAAGTCTAACTTTAGTATATCCATTCATAGTAGTCTCTGATAATAAATTATGCTTAGAGGATTTACTATCGGTGACAAGCATATTATCAATAGTAAAATTAAATTCTTGCCCATTAAAAGTTTCTTTTGGTGCTAATAGATTAGACACACCTAATCTATTAAAATTCAAGAAATTACCTGTGGTCTCTAAATAGGATGATATAATAAATCTGCGTGTAGACTGTATCAAAGGATTGGATACAGGTAAATCCATCCAAGGGAGACTTCCTTGTAACCTTATTTCCTCTACAGCTCCTAATACTGTTCTATAAGATACAAATGTTCCTGACGCATCTGAAGGTATAGGCTCTTTATCTTCAAATGGAACATCTGTAAATCTCTCTTCCCAATAATTCAATTTTGATATATATGAGATACTAAATTTACCTTCATTATCAAGCTCTATTGAGGTAGAAGTATTTCTATTAATTGTTTGTTTTACACTATCTGACCAATCTATTACAAGGTCTCCCATAGCTAAGGCATAATCTCGTAAATCAACATCTATATTTTTTGATATGCCAAATGAATTTGGTGAATGTAATCTAAATTTATATGGAATAGTAGAATCATAGTTTTTTATTTGATATGTTATATCTGTACGGATCATATCTGATACATACCACGAGCTTGTATGAGGAGTAACCTTAGATTTTGCACCATAATCTAATCTTATGCTACCAGATAAATACCGCTGAATTTTTCTATTAGTAACCTGTGAATATATGTCGTATTCAATGCCGGGATAAACTATGATATAGCTATCATCACCTAATAGCTTATCGGCAGTATATCCCTTTGCATCTACTTCGGTAGCTCGATTTGGTATATCTAAGGTAAAATCATTTCCTCTTATAACTCTTTGTAAATATCCATATGAATATGTATTTTCTGAATATATACTACTGGGCATACCAGAGAATATACCGCCACTATAATAGAATTTAAGTACATTACAGTTAAACCCTCGTTTTACTGCATCCTCTATACCTTGTGTATCAGTTTTTGATTCCATTATAGGCAAGCTAACAAAATTACACCAAAAATTATCAAATATTACATCCACTACATAATCATATTTATTGGCATAATCATATACATCATTTACATTATACTCATAGGGACGTGTCATACGAAATCTGGTGAACACATATTCTGCATATGGTAATTTTACTATGTCCCGGAGAATACTGACTTCATCAGAATCCCATTTGAATATGACATAGTAATTTTTGCCCGATACATCTTGCGTCTCCATATAAAAAGCAACATTTACATAATCTACCATATCCTCATACTCTATATGTACCCGAGGATTATTTATTGTAATTTGTATTCTGTCTATGATATCTACAATTTCCCTTTTACGGTTCACATCTATTTCTTTAACAGGCACAGGTATATAGTGTACATCTAAAAGGCTTAGACGGGTGGAAACAGTTACTCCTGATGGGCGTATAGATGGAGCAAATACATAAGTATATGTATTGGCAATATATGTATTACCATCACTTTTATGTACAGGGGTAAGCTTACCGGTATTTTTATATCCAGTATAAGATTGATAAAATGCACTTATATAATCGGGATTATTAAATGAGTCATAATAACTAATTGAGCCATAGAATGATCCTGTAAATTCAGATTGACCTTTTTTTGCACGATATACTAAATGTTTGTTATTGTCAGGAAGATATACGCTGATATTTTCTGTGCGTAATACCTCTAATGATAAAGAATTTCTTGACAAATCATCTGTACTGAGATTTCTTCCTAACTGTATCGGCGTTCCATCAATAACATTTTCCATCAAATCGTTTACGTCTACAGTAGACTCAGTTAAATTTAGTATATAATCCTCATCTAATTTTGCCAGATTCATTTTATCATAGCCTTGTAATATACGAATACTGGCATCATCATGATCCTTTTTAGCAGAATCAATCATATATACACCCAAAGGCATAATAGGATGATTTATTTCATATAGAGTAAAATATCCAGTTATAGTAATATTAGACGTAAATTTTAATATATATTCTGAAAATTCACTTCCTATAAAAGGTATACAGATGTTTATATATTGACTCTCTACATCCTCAAAAACATTATTAGGTATATAATATATCGTCTTTTTAGTATCATTATCCATTGATATCCAAACATATGTATCCTCATTAGTATAGAGCATCTTACCGATTAACATATAGTATTTGGTATCATCAAATTTTATAGAATCGCTACCAATATTAGATAATGCTCCTTCATATAATACTTCCATACTACTGTCTGAAAATACTATACCTTTTGTCTCATCGACAGATATCTCAGGCTCATAATCGCCAAAAACCTCTATCAATGTCATTTCATCACCGGCTACATTGGTGTCAAGATACATAGAAAGTCTGGCAGAATTAGCTTCACATAATCCCATTTCAAACATATCACTCGAACCTATAGATTCTGAGATAACAAGGCTCTCTGATATGATATCCGAATTTGTTTTAACTATTCCTAAATCACGGAATATTACAAAATATGATTTGGTTATACTGTCTGTTCTATATGCTTCCCGTATATCATCATTAACGTGTATCATAGCTCTCCTTAATACTGTATAAACTCAAAGTCTACGGAATCATATTTTATAGTTAATTCACCACCTCTATCTTCTATACAGCGAATGGTAAATTTAGGCTGAACTAAATAATACTCTCCATCAAAATAATCGCCTGTTTCAGGATCATAGAAAGTCACATCAAGTTTTCTCTCCCTTTCATTAGTATATGCGGGATTAATATAGTTATCCATTAAATCCCGTAGTTGATATTCAAGAAGTGGCCGAGTAGAGAATTTCACCACACTTTTATAATGTGCGGATACATTACGATGTAAATCCTGATTAAGGTCTCTTTGTGAGTTTACATCCTGCCTTTGATTAGGAGTAGCCTCATAGCTGTTATAATTGATATACTCTTTTGGTATCTCTTCACCACCTACCGTAATGAGTGTTCCATCAAACATTGAACATACTCCTTCCTGTTGACTTTCTATATATATCATTCTCTCGCTTTACGGCTCTTGCCATTTCTCTACCATCTACCTGCATTACAACATCTCTATCATCTGATAGCATTCCGTTATTATAAGCATTCTTTATTGCCGAATATACAGCATCGTTGATGATATTATACATCTCATCCGAATTTATTGCACTATTATCCTTATCATTCTGTGCCGTCATTACATTGACTTTAGTAGGTAATACTTTACCAGACGCAATATCAGGTATCTTCAATGTACTATCATTAATATTTGTCGCAATTACATTTATTGAGTTAAACACATCACGAAGTATGTTGGCTTGCTCCACCATCTTCTCCAGGTTAGTTAAAGATTCTGTGAGTGTAAAGTTAAGCTCGATATCATCAGGAGTCTCCTCCGCTATCTGGGACGCTTCCTGAACTATTTCTTTTGCGACATCTTTTGTAGCATCAATAGCATCATCAGCACTATTATTTATTCCAACGGCAAGTCCTTCTGAAAGGAATTCGCCTACTGAAATCATAACTTTTGAAGGAGAAGCTATTCCGAAGAAAGACTTAACATCATCAATTAAATCTTTACATACCTGTATTATCCAGTCTACTACATCACTCCAGGCATCCTGCATACCTTCAAGTAATCCTTGTATAAGGTCAAATCCTAAATCTATAAAATCATCTAAAAATCCGAATATATTATCAACCAATTCAGGTACGTTCATATCGAAGAAATATGTAATATCTGGCCAGGTCTCTTCTATTCCAAGAGTTAATCCTGCAATTATATTTACTCCTATTTCCTCAAATACACCTGATGGAGAATGCATATCTAATATATCGGCTATGAAATCTAATATATATCCTATTGCAGGTGAGACTATTTTCGCTATAAATAACCCTGCGTCAAGTCCAAATGAACTATCTATTCCCTTTTCAACACCATCATAAGCATTTTGAGGTACTTCTGACAGCTTTTCTACCATAGCATCAGTTTCATTACCTATCTCTGTATTTGCATTTTTAACTGCATCAGTAGATAATGTCATAGCACTACCGATGGATTCATTTATTTCAGGTGCAGTAATAGATATATTTCCTGTAGCTGTTGACATAGTGCCATCAAGGGTTTCTAATGAGGTACTTAAATCATTTGTACTGTTCTGATTATTTGAGAACGCATCATTAAGTACCTGCGTCTGTTCAGCAGATAATCCATACTGTTCAGCGACTAATTGTAGATTACCATTCAGGTTTCCATAAGCCTGTGAACTCGCATCAGCAGAAGTTATTGTATTCTCGCTCATAGTCTGAGCATTTAGGCTTACAGTCTCATTAGCCCTATTAGATTCGGATATAACTCCATCAGCGGTTGTTTTAGCATAGTGCATTAGAGTATCACCAGCATTACCTGCCATATCTAACCACATTCCTATAGTGCCTTGTGCTTGTGTCTCTAATCCGTGCCAAATTCTATCAAGGTCGCCTGTTATTATACCAGATAACATCTCAACTATACCTGATATAAACTGTACAAATCCAGTTAAAACTCTGGCTACATTCTTTATAGCGGCAGTTATCATAGGCTCAAGATAATTACAGAATGATAGCCACATTTCTTTGAAACTTTCAAAGTTAAATCCTAATGCATTTATGGATTCAAGTATGATATTTCCTGATTCTTTAAATGATTGAGCTATTGCATCCCAAATATCCTGCATTGACTTTCTAAAATCCTCATTTGTCATCCATAATGTAGTTATTGCGGCTCCTATAAGTGCTATTGCTCCAACTGCGAGTATAGATGATGAACCTATAGTATTTGAAACGGTTAAGAATTTAGCTCCAAGACCACCTACTTTTGTAGTAGCATTTGTAGCTTCTGTAGCTGTACCGCTTAATTTTTCAGGAAGTCCTTCTAAAGACTTATTGAGCTGTGCTATATTTGCGGAGGTTTGAGCTATAGTGGTTGTCATAGCTTTATTGTTATGCCAGTTTATTAATGTCATAACAAACTCTCTAAGTACTCCGAGATATGTCAAAAATGACAAAGCGGCTTTCATAGCAATAAAGTGTACCACTAACTGCTCTATTCCTTTAGCCATCTCATTAGGATCAGCTTCATCCATCCACTTAATTAACAAGTCTATGAAATTACCAAATGTATCAGAATTAACAAAATTAGCTATTGCTGTACCTAAATCCCCTAATATTATTACAAATGTATCCCAGGCTTTCTCTAAGAATTTTTCAAATGATTCAAGAAAAGCATCCACCCTCTCTTTTAGTTTTTCCCAATCTATCATATCTGAGATTTTTCCTAAAGTATCTAAGAGCTTAGGAAGACCTTCTTCTATAAGATATGTCCACAGCGGCAACAAAACATCTACCCATAGTTTTGACAATACATCAGCTATAAACTGAACCATAGGCTGGGCTTTAACTAAGAAATTATCTATAGCATCAAGTAAAGGTCCAAAATCTAATTCGCCTGCCCATTCAGCGGTCGCTTTAGCACAATATTCAATAGCATCTGCCACTTTGCCTACAAGTATCTCTGTATGTTCAAGTAGCTGTGTCCCTCTGTCGTTTTCTTCGAGAGCTTTATGTAGTTGACCTGCTATGTTTCCAATAGTCTCTACTACATATCCTAATATACGTTCTATCTGAGGAAGTCCTTTTTCTATAAGGTCTTGTACTATCTTTGTAAGTATGTTTTCATACAGATAAACACACAGGTCTACAATTTGTTGTGTAGCGCCCTTTACTTTAGTAAGTAGGTTGAACATTTCCTTAAACAGAGAAGCAAAGTCAATATTTTTTGACCACTCTACTGTATATTTAGAACATTCAAGTAACCCTTTGGCTACTATCATTACGATATCTTCAATCTCTTTGAGTATACGTTCTCCGAGCTGACCTTCTGCAAGTGCTTTATGTATATTCTCTGCAAGATTACCTATACTCTCTACAAGATTACCAAAGATATGGACTATTATAGGGAGTAAATCTTCAATTAAGAATCTCAATATCTCAAGGAATATCTTTGTATACAGATAAACAAGAAGGTCAACAATCTTCTGTACAGCAGGCACTATCTGTTTTTCAAGCACATCTGCTATAGCGTTCATCAAAGGCTTAAATGATAATGCATCTGCCCATTCAACAGTATAATCGGCAGCCTCTCTTAAACCTTTAGAGATTACCCATATAATATCTCTGATTGCGGCTAATATTCTATATCCGTTCTCATTCTCATTCCAAGCTTCTCTAAAGTTTCGTGCAAGATGCCCTATTACTAATCCTATATCACCTAAAACGTGTAGTATATTTTCAAATATTTCCTGGGTTCTTGGCTCTTCCCATACACGCATAAAGTCACGACCTATGTCCTTGATGAGTTTCCATATTTCACCAAGAGCATATTTCCAGGCATCCATAACAAATTTACCTTCTTTGTCCCACGCCTTTTTAAGCGGAGCAAACAATCTACTAAGAAGGTCTTTTATCTTATCTACTATATCTGCTACCTTTTTATTTATAGGAACAACATCAAATGCATTAGTAAGAGGATCCTTTTTATCATCATCATCTTTTTTCTTTTCATCTTTGGTAGTTACATTTAAGAGCTTATCATAAGATTGTAGCTGACCTTTTGCTTCTTCTGATGCATCAGCGGAATCTTCCATTGCTTTATTAGAGTCCTCTACAGACTCTACAAATTGTTCCTGTGTCCGCTTTGCTTTATATACATAATCCTGACCTGTGAATGCGGCAAAGAATGATGCCACTTTAACACTCACATTAGAAATGGACTCAGATAAACTCTCAAAAGCAGGAACAAGTACAGAAACTATAGGCTGAACCATAGACGCCAATGAGTTTTTCATCTGCACTAAAGATGATTTAAGTGAGGACATATCACTATTTACATCATCAAATTGAGTGGCGAGTGCAGTAAGGCCATCCATCATAGCACTTCTCAGACGATTAAATAATACAAATAGCGACCTTATACCTAATGCATATCTAAGGAATAATTTGAGATTGGTAGTTATTGACTTACCAAAATCTTTATGGGCTGCAGTAGTACGCCTCACCTCTTTATTAGTCTTAGCAAAAGCCTTAGATACAGTACCTAATCTACCACCTATTTTACCTAAACTGCCTAACAGTAATCCGATACTCTTACGAAGTAATCCGAATCCAGTGGCAACCTTAATATAATTCTTAACTATATTAGCGGATACATTCAAAGACTTTTTGCCAAAGTTATCCATAGCTCCATTGAGCATCTGTAAATAACGATTGACCATCTTCATAGAGCGGAGTCTATAATAATACTGTGATGTGGTGAGCTTAGCTTGTTTAGCTGTTTCCTGTTCAGCTCTTATTTGTGCCCGTATCTCTGCTGTTTGAGCTTTTAATTCCGCCTCACGTAATTTTTCTAACTCGGCCTCTTTTTCCTCATTACTTACTATACCCGCTATTTCCTCATCTATTTGCTTCTCTAATTCTTCTACTTTTGTAAGGCTTTTTACTTTTGTTTCATTATAAATCTGCTCAAATTTGGCAACTTTCTCCCTACCTACTCCATACTCTTCTGATTTTCTTTTAACCTCTTCTAATTTCTTCTCAAATATATCTAAGCTCTCTGTAGCACCATCTATATCTTTAGAGGATTTATTCCAATCAAAACTACGCTTACCTGCATACTTTTCATCAATTTTTACCTCTAATACTTTTCTGCTCAGTTCATTTAATTTTCTGATATGCCCATCAATAGGCTCACTTAATTCTTTGAGCTGTTCCTCATATGCAGAAGTACCCCTTTTAGCGGCAAGCCAAGTCTGTTTTAGAAGCTCTACTTCCTCTCTTTGTTCTTCTGTAGCATCTGCTGACTCCTTAACGGTTCTTTGGGCCTCAAGAAATGCTTGCTGTAACTTGCTCACCTCACTTCTTGCGGCATTTGCCTCAGATATAGTCAAAGACATAGAGTTCGCTAATTCTGTGGCACCTTTTATAGCATTATTAAATTCTACCCGTTTAGCACTATCTTTAACCTCAGAGATTTCCTGTTTCAGATTCTCTAATACGGGCTTTAACTTATTAAAACCATCTGATGCCTCTTGTTCTACCATAGAGGTGTCAATAGTCAATTTTATTGGTATGATTACGTCTCCGTCTACGCCCATAGCTTACCCCTCATTCCACATCTGCATTACCCAATTTTCAGCTTCTTGTTCTTCTACTGTCTTATTATTCCAAGTGAAGTATTGTGGATTATCCGTTCTAAATTGACGTTCCCATTTTTCCATCTTTTTACCACGCAATATCTTATCTCTTATACTGACAACAGTGGATAGTGTACTCTCACCTATTGCCATATAATATCCCATAAATGTCCACCAATGAACATAATCTTCTGCCCTAATTTCTTTGCCAGCAACATTATTTATTGCTGATGCTACCATAGCTGAATCTTGTTCCCAATCTATGAGTTTTCTATCCAATCCTTTACCAGATTGTCTATCCGCATTAAAGAATTTATACATACCCTTAACAGCATCCTCAACATTAGGGAATATATTAATATCTTCAATATCATTTACATCCTCATAGAAATCTATCAAGGCACATAATAAACGCTCAGATTGTGTTATAGAATTATCTTCTAAAACGGAGAAAACGTCGAGAACCATTCTGTAGTCTCCACGTTTTCTTATAGGGTATTCTATATCGTCTATCGTAATCGTTATAGGTAATTCATACATATATCACCTGTGATACTTCTTTGTAGGACTCTTTGCTTTAGTGTACTTTGCTGTACGCTCGGCTACTCTCTTACGCATAAGGTTAAACTCATGATTGAGATTGGTTTCATATAATGTGGTTATTGCATCAATAATATGCTCATACTGATACATTCCTTGAAAAGGATCATACATTGAACCGTGAGGCAAACAAACCTCACTCACAGGAGCATCAAAGATATAATCTATCTGCTCTCTCATATTAGCATCGAGTTTCTTAAGGTTATCTCCGATTTTACGAGCATCTTCATCGGTAATATCCTCAGCATCTTTAGGCATTCCGTCTAATTCTTTCGCCACATCTTCCATAATAGCATTGAGCTTATCATATGCTTCAGGAAGTCTGTGCGATATGCCTAAATCAGCGGTATTGAGTTCCAGTATTGCATTGTTATCGCCGTTTATACGGAATCTTTTAAGCTTAACTGACTCAATATTAAGATCCTGGATATCATCATTAGATACAACAGGAGTCTCTATTACTTCTTCTTTTGTTTCCTCTTTTAAGAGTTTAGTAGACCTTGCCATCATCTTATCCTCCTAATTAAATGTTTGCATCTGCGGTAAATGTGAAGTCGGGTGCAATCTTATCTACCGTACCAGTCGTTATCTTATTTGAGAAGTGAACTGTGATAGGGAAGTTTACATTAACATCACCACCGATAGAATCATAGGTTATGGTGCAATCAGTATGCCGTTCACAATCATATGCACCAGTCGTGCCTGTAAATGCTGTAATGATATAGCAGGTAAACTGCTGAAGCTCAGATACCGCATTTCTACGCCTGATATCATTGAGCAGAGCACCGAGCTTTGAGCCTCCAAGAATCAGATAAGGATTGAACTCCTGCTCAGGCTGTGTCTTTGTGAGGTCAGTGTAGTTATTTCCGAGTATGTCAGTGGTAGTTTCTATCTCGGAGTTATAGTTGATACTGGAATCCTCAGTTCTCGTTCCGAGAATCTCACGATTGTCAGCGCCACCTGCGCCCCACTCAGCAACCGTAACAAGTAATTTTCTTTCTGCTCTCTGGCCATTTGCCAGATTAATAGGTGAAACTGCCATTTTCTTAATCTCCTTTCATAAAAGACTAATCAAGTCCAAAGCTTCTTTGTATTATCAAGATATTCAATTTCAATGCTAATCGAATATCTGGCAAGAGGAGGGTTAGTAGAAGTATCTACCCCAACATTAGGGTCATTAGTTAGCACCCTAATATCATCAATTTGGTAGCCTTCTCCAAAATCTGGATAGTTTTTATCATAGGACTGATGCTCTATCCAATTAAGTATATCTTGCACTATAGCCATATTTTCAATGTTCTCATCGAATCGAGAAGCATCATAATCCCCTAATGGATTATACGCCACATCTTTATAACAGGCTATAGTAAAAGTATAAATCTTTAAGGCGCTCCCGTCAACATATTGGGACTTCGTTTTATCAGAATTGGTAATTAAATGGTTATTGCCATCAGAGACATCTGCAAAGTTAAAAAATAGAGGGTTCTCTTGTATATGTGGACATTGTTGCAAATATGCTATTATTGCTCTATTTTTATCCATTCTTCATATACTCCTCTATTATCAAGGCGGCATCTATACAAAAGTCTTCCCATAATCCTTCTGACTTTAATGCGTCTTGCATACCTTGTGATACATTTCTTCCATATATGGATCTCAAAACAGGTGCGGCATAATATCTATATCCATTAGGGCGTATTTCATAGGGATTAAACTCTACTCCGTGATGCCCTCCAGTTACTATGCTGGGAATACGTTCATATCCACTTCTACCATAGCCTGTACCTATTCCTTTAAGAGCACCTGTATCCTCTGGCATAACAGATAGCCGTATTAAATAGGTATAATATAAATCATCTATTTCTTTTAATAACGCCGGATTATCCTTGATAGACTCTATCATTTTAGTAATAATCTGGTTTACTTGCTCTTTTACAGCACGTTCATTAAAATATACGGATACTGACATTACTTACCTCTTATGTGGTAATGCTCATTACCTCTTCCGCCGCCCACATTCACATTAACTGTCTCTATAATAAAACATCCTGGCCACTCTGCATATTCCTGTATTAGGTCAGAGGAGCGTCTACCTTTTATCCTCTCATCAATTTCAAAATCTACCTCATCTACCACAATAATATCGCCTGTTCCAAAGGTAAAAAATGAATATCTCTCATCATCCGATAGCTTTAACCACTCACGTCTACCCTTAAACTTATCACTTACAGGTATCCTACATACAGATACATCAGAAACTAATTTGGTATTACTGAACATAATAGATTCTTTATCGTGCTTATAAAAACATCCATCTATTACATGTCTATACCAGACAACCTTCTTTAGCTCATTATCTGTAAATTTATTGTATAGGGTTATAGTAGTATTCCACCATTTAGGATAATGATTCATCCTTCTTTTTCCTTGACCTCTTAGGCTTAACTGTTGTAGTCAATGATTCAGATTTCACAGAGCAATTATAAAAGTTAGGATCACTCTCAGCATTATATTTATCAAGCATAGCCTTATATACTGCATCGACATACTTAATATCTTCACAAGCACTTAACATTGTAATCTTGAATTTATCTTCTCCGATATCATCAATATCATCGAGTAGTTTTTCATTATCACCAAAGTAATGCCTATCAAACAATACTGAAAGATACTTGCCTATATACTTTTTATTATTGGTTGTATTCTCAACCATAAAGATGTATCCAAGCATACTATTCTCCCGGGTAAATCCCTCTATACAGCAGACTTCTTCCTAACTCATTCATTATTCCGTTTAGATATCGGTACATAATATCTTCTTTAGACTTAGCGCCATTGAATTGAGCCATTAATTCACCAGAACTCAAAGTATTGTATGTAGTTGTTACTCCATCATTTGATTCTCTGGTTATGCCTGCTTCTTTTGTCCATCCAACACCAAATCCAGCTCCGCCAGTACTCGCTGATAGCAACTCATTCTCCATCTGCTTATAGCGTATTAACTGATACATACACCTCTTCAATTCTACGCTGTATCGAGCATCTTCCCACTCATCTCTTTTCAGCCTATTAAATGTGTACCAATTAACAGTGGATTCAGCATCAAACTCTAAATCTTCAAAGGTGGTTTCGTCTAATGTACCACCATATTCAACATAAGTATCATAATCGAGGTACATCAGACGGCCTCCCTTCTATCATCATCCGAGTGACATTATTCTTGCAATCGGAATAGCCCTATGCTCAATGTACTTTACGTTGGATGATCCGCCAGTATTCACAAGATCCCAGTTAGAACCAGTTGAAAGCTCTGAATTTGTAGGAGACAGAGTTGAGATTTTGCTGATACCAGTAAAGCTGATACCATAAGGTGCCCAACACTTTCTCTCACGACTATACAGTGTATCCTGTCCGCCGTTAGTAGCAGGATCCCTATTCATTTCTGCAGGTACTTTAGCACCGCAGTTGGTATACTCAATAGCACCCTGCCCAAAGACGTAAGTTACATACTTCTTTGTAGCTGATGTGCCAGAGCCTATGGTAATCGTAGGCATATCATCATCAACGAGTACCATACGACCATTAAGAGTACCAATGTTGAGGTCTCTCTCAATACCGTTTGCATCGTTATATTTCAGATATACGAGTACCTTAAGATTCTCAAGGTGAGTAGCGACTGCGGAATGCATAAGAGCAAGGCTAAACTTACTCTTATTATCACCGAGTGCTTTCTGCATAGCGGTGTTAAGGGTAGTAGCGTCCATATACCCAAGAACGCCCTCGCTATTAGTAATAGACGATACATCGTGAGTATGAGCCTCTACGAAATTAGCGGCAGCCTGTGAAGATCCAACAGCTGTCATATCAAACAGTCCATTGAGGATCGCAATCAGTATCTCCTGATTCTTCTCATCCCAATATTCAGCAACCTGCTCTGCGACATTCTGCATAAAATCAACCCCACCGGTGATATCGTATGAGAAGTCCTTCTCTGTCCAAGCAGCCGCACGACCAACAACAACCCTTGAATGGCTGTATGTCTGTGTTGTATCGGATGTGATATTCGTAACACCATCATAGTTAAGTGGTACGGTGTGGTTGATAAGACCTTTCAGCGGGGTGGTAAGATAGTTACCTCCAACCTGGTCTGCCATAGCACCTGCGAGATCCTGTCTCGTAGTGATTGCGCCAGATTTAATAAGGGTATTAAGATGAAGATTCGGAACCCTGTCTACATACTTCTGAAAAACTTCGCCATTAAAGATTTTTGCATCAAACTGTGGCATTTTATTTTCCTCCTTCTAAATTACTGGTCGAAACTGATAACGAAGTCGGGATTTTCATTCTTAGCCGCCATCATTTCCGACAATGACATTTTAGGTCCGCCTGTTTTAGCTCCTGTAGCTGAACCTGCAAACTGAGGTTTAGGATCTGCGGCAGGGGTAGGCGGAGTATCTATTACAAAAGCATCCTTATTCTCTTTCTGGTATGCTTTTATGTAATCATTGGCACCCATTATACTGCCGTTTTCCATCGGAAGATTTTTCTGTAGCATCGACCGTTCAAAATCCCTTTTTGCAGCCGCACTTGAAAATTTCTGACCGTTTGCAAAGTCCCTAACTGCAAATTCATATGCCTGTGCATTTAGCTTGTCCTGTAATGACTTAGTATCAGCATCATATTTGGACTGTAGTGCGGTTAGATTAGTCGTTAGCTCCTCGAGCTTACCTGCATCATTACCCGCATTTTTAAGCTGTTCCTGCAAGGTTGTCATATCATTTGTACGAGATGTGATGGTTTCATTCAAGGTGCTTATTTCAACATCCTTTTTAGCTAAATCATCCTCATACTTCTGTCTGTCTACATACTTGCCCTCTGCAAGGTCTGTAAACTTTGCTTTGCTTTCGGTTGCGAGTTTATTGAACTCTTCCCAAGTAAGGGCTTTGTTTTCACTCGTAGCCTTGTCAAAAATCTCTTTTACATTCATTGTTCTTCCTCCTTTAACATTCTGTTATCAGTTTTTGATTAAATGTGCTGTCACTTTCAGCACTGGAATGTACGGATGGTTAAATGTCGCACCGCATTGACGTATTTTATAATAATGCCCTATAGGCAAGATTATCTCTTTGACCGGGGCCCGAAGCTGACTACGAACCCCGGTGTATTAGGAGGTTTGTAAGATGATGAGCAAAGTCAACACCAAACTACCTAAATGTATTATAGTATATATACTGAAAGATATCAAGCGTTTTTATTGGTTATTTGAGGCCGCTGTCTGCTTTTTAGGATTAGTCACAACTTTATCTGATTTTGACATTGGGTTATTATTATCACCCGAAAAATCTTTACCCTGTCCAAGCTGTCCGAGCTGTGCCTGCGACTCTATATTTATTTCCATAGAGTGTTTCTTTTCATCATCTATCTTTTGAAGTGCGGCTTTTGCCTGATTCTCTGTTTCACCAAAATACCACATTCTAATCTCGACTTTTGAGGTAATTCCAGCTTCTGCCATCTTCATTCTGGTCTCTACCTCTGATTCCATATCAGTTATGAGAGAATCGTCCCACTCAAATGATATCTCATACTCACCGGGAGGGGTGATATCATATAATGTACAATATACATCTGATATGTAGATGGCATCACGCAAAGCATCCTCTAATGCCATTTGGGTATCCCTATTAGTGGCATAGCTTCTTTGTTTGAGCATTTTTAATTCAGTGGCAGTTCTCATCTCTTGGAAGGACTGCTCTGAGAGAGTGCCTTTACTTAATCCACAAGCATCTTCTATTCTCGACAAGATAATGTTCAATCCATTAGCTATAGAGGCGTCCCTAAGAGCCGGAGCGAATACATTATATGTTTCTTCATTATTCAAATCGACTTTTCTGAAAAGTCTCTCCTGTTTAGCCGGCATAACTGTCTGATGTTGCTGATTCGCTATTTCTTGTATTTTCAATGCGTCCCTATCTACATCTATCGCCAATTCGCCACCTTCAAACTCCCAAAGCATACGGGAATACTGTTCATCCGCATCTCGTATTAGTGAAACAGCTCTACTATAACCTGAGACACCAAGTGGGGAATAAGGATCTATCGTATTTGCTTCAGGCATCTTGAAGTATGCGAAAAGTGGCCTATCGACATTATCTACAACGACTTCCTCAGCCATATTAGCCCAATCTGCTACTTCTGATAGCTTACAAGGCTTACCGAAGTCACCGTGGTCACTAATATACTGTCTTGATGCATCATTGTTGTTGGTAACAAACGCATAATTCTTAACTGTTACCCGTCTACCCTCTAATTTATGATGTTCAAGTCTGGTGTATATCTTATCTTTGTCCACTTTTGTCTGTACAAATGCGGCTTCTGTAATTCTGCCATTATTATCGAAAGAAAGCGGATAAAATCTGTCTGCCTGAACAAAATCGAACTCAATCTCGTATTTAGGAAGCTCTTTTTCGGAAGAAAGCCTCTCATTATCCTCATCTTCATCGGAAGTCTCAGTAGAACCTTCATCATATACAATAACATATGGTTTTATTACTAATCCACCCTTAGCTATGCCGTATTCGAGCTGTCTACGGATATGCTTTTTCAGCTTCTTATACTGCTTATTAAGAAAGTCTGCTCTCTCAGTAGGCCCATCGGGTTCAGGCTCTGTAATTGTCATTTCACCTTGTCCCATAGTAGGATTGCCAAATTCATCTATGCCTGGAGGTACATAATCAGGATTCTCTTTTTCAACATCTTTCATAGGAGGGGTAATTTCACTTTCCATCTCTAATGTAGCAAGTCGGGCTTTCTCACTTGCTATAAGAGACGGTAATCCGAGTGAAACCACTCTTACAGGATTATCGGGAGTAGGCTCCCTTAACCAAGATGCTCTTCCTTCATACATCCTTGACCATAACTGAATCTGATTTATCATTTCAGATGAAATTGCGGGTTTTACCGCTATAACTCTTTCTACGGCGTCTAATCCTAACATTGATTTTATCCTCCCTACGAAATTACTCCACAATGACATAGTTAATTACCCCTTATTGTTAATATGCTTCAACTTCATAGCACACGACCTTGAACAGGTTTTTCTGCTACTCCATTTACTTTTAGTAAACTCTGTACCACATATAATACAATTCATTATAACTGACCTATCATCCGAACGTTTTCTGCGTAAATATCTTGCTTTACAAGCGCCACTACAAAATGTGTTTCCACCGATTTTATGTATTTCCCCTACATATTCTTTACCGCATTGGGTACAGATTAAATTATGTGTAAACGCACCATTTTTATGCTGTTGTTGTATATGCTCTTTATGCCACTCCCTACCAGCATCACTCTTGTGCCACTCTATCGCTTTAGGTCTTGCATTTTCATTCAGATTATCCCGTAACTTCTGCCTCTGCTCATCTGTCATAGCTTCTTTATGTATCCTATGATGTTCGGTGATAGGTATACAGGCGAGATTCGAGATATCATTATTTTCCTTATTCATATCTATATGGTGTATCTCATATCCTTCTGGTATAGGTCCATTATTGTCTATCCATATAGCCTGATGCAAATGCTTTCTGGTAGAACAGTTATAATAATAACCGTTAGCTTTCTGTGTGTACTTTCTACCATTATACTTGATTGATGTAATCCGTTCTAACATGATATCCTCCTTTAATTAAAGTGTTGACTTATCTTAAAGGTTATGATATCATATCTATTAGAATTAAGCAATACTAATTCCCTCGTCTTGACCAATACCGTTCGGTTCCATATCTGCAAGCATCTATATGATGATTGTTCTTATCAGGATAGCCACTAATTACCTCATCGTCTTTATCTCTTTCATACTCATATTCCACAAATTCTTTGAATGTTTCGGGACATCTAACGGGGTCGATATAGATATGATTCAATGATTGTAGCCATTTCATTGAATACTGTATGCTGTCAGGACCCTTTTTAGCAGGTCTGCACCCATATCCACCGTAAGACTTATAATCAGACACAGATTTAGGTTCTGCACTATCTGCCGTAACTATCTCGTCAGGCTTCATCATAGGCACATTCCCGTATGCCTTTAATTCATTATATAGTTTATCATAAGTTTGGCGGTTAGACAATTTATTTGCGTGAAACTCTGCATAAATATAGATATTACGCCGAGAAATATCAACTGCTATTTTATTAAAAGCGAAAGGATCCGGGTACCAGCCCCAATCTATGCCATTGAATATCCACTCAAAATTACTGATAAACTCATCACTCATATATAGAGGTTCAACATTCTCAAAGACATTTCCTCCTGTTCCTACAGGTATACCTAAATACTCGTGTTCATAGGCTTTAGGGTTAGTGTCTTTCAAGTCCTCTGCTTCATCTATAAATGCTTGACCAAGCCAATTATCGGGTATATCACGATAATTTGTAGTCTTAACTACCGTGTTGACTCTACTCATAGCATCTGTAGCATACTGATTAGCCCAATTAAGATTGCTTATAGGTGGGTTGAACGAGCGAAAATCCCAAAATATCGAGCCTCCACGCATAGTGGACTGCAACACTTTTCTTATCTCTTTCTCACCCACAAATTGGTCAAGCTCCTCGAACCAAGTAATGCCTATATAGCCAAACGGTAGCTTTACAGACTTCACTTTATTGGGATCATCGAGACCCATAAACAATATCTGCTGTCCTGTAGGCTTATACACTATAGGATTAGCTATAGTCTTAGGTATCTGAAAATAATCTCTCAAATCCCAAGCATCTATGCCCCAAACTACCTGTGACCACACACTATTCTTTATAGTATTACCGACTTTTCTGAAAACAATGGCGTGTACATTGGGGTTCTGAATAAGCAATAGAGGAATCATTTCAGATATAAAAGAAGATTTAGCACTTCCTCTACCACCTTTCAAAACATAATGGACGTGCTTATGCTCTAATACATCGTCCATTAATTCATCATATACAGGAGCTACTACATCCCTTACATTAAGTACCAGTTCTTCTTCCATCAATCCCTCTTTAACACAAGCCTAATCTCTTTGGCATTGACGCCAGCAAGAGCGCCGGATTCTTCAAGCTCTTTCTCATGTAGCCTCTTATAAAGCTCTTTAGCCGCTACGGTTCTGTCAGCAATAGTGGCATCTAAATCAAACTGGTCTTTAATCTCGCCCCGCATCACCTTAGTAAAATAAGTAAGGATTTCAGTAGTGTCTGCTATCTGTTTAAGCCTCCACTGTTCCATTCTCCAGGCAATCTCATCAGCATTTTCTTTGAGCAGTTTCTTACCGAGATTTTTATAGGCTAAATCTACATTCTTAATATTAGGACGAAGAGTATAACCTGCTTCCCTGGCAGCCTGTGCCTCATCTGAATACTTGATATAGAGTGTTATAAACCTGTCCTGCTTAGGTGAAAGTCTTTGACCATCGTGGGTGAGCATAGAAGATAACTCGACTACCTCTGCCGCCTGTGTGCCCTCATCTGGCATAACTTCAGGATCTATCCGCATACAACTCCCTCCTTTTATACAAAACATCTGTTATTTTATTTATCTCTTCCACAGGAAAATTCAATTTTTCAGAGCGTACCGTAACCCTAAAATCGCGCCACATCCCCTCTAAATACTCAATCCTCTGTCGATAACACTTTCTGTTGATGTTGGAATTAGTAATAGTCCGTGCATAGCCGGCTTCTTTCCCTTTGAAAAAATACCAAGTGTTATTATTAGTATCTGTATAAATAACACACGTTTTGCTACGGAACTCACCAATGCGAAACTGTAAAATGACATTATTCCTTGTCTTAAAGTGCAGATATTCCGGTTTCCACGCCCTCATCATCTGATGATAACTGTTCTTAGGCATAGGCCTATAAAACTCCCTACCAAGAAATAAATCCGCGCCTATATCAATATCCCTCTCATCAATAACGGCATATTTGTCAACAATATCAACAACGCAATTAGCCTGCCCCATAACCCTTTTTCAACTCCTCTAATTTCACAATAATCCCTCTATTCTCCCTCTGCCAGGCATAATTCTCATCAACATCAGCCTTAAGCTCCCGCCCGGCCATATAGTCCATTAAGTCCTTAAGAAAAAACACTACAAACACAAGTGATGAGGTCCTATAAACCTCATTTGAGTATTTGCCCTCTTTTCCCTTGTAACTGTCCCTAATAAAGTGTACCGTCATAGGGCGGTTATCATCCCCATAAAACTTAACGTGGTCGTGAACTAAATGCATACCATAAGTCCTATTCAAAAACAGCATCATTTTATTTATGGTAGGTCCCAAGTATCTCATAATCTAAAAAATAACACAAGATTTGCTGAAATGTCAAGAGCCGCGGAGGTATTAGAGAAATTACCATCCAGAAAAATCGGGAACCGCAAAGAGATAAGTACCGCATAGGATAAATGTCCGCACAAGGTATTAAGAGGAACCTCATCAATGCGACAAGGTATTAGTGAAAAAATGCAACGTGTGTGAGAGAGCCGTCCACGCACAAACGTTCTCGAACGTGTGTACGAAAAACAGGGGGGTGGTCAACCCCCCTGCCGAACGTGTGTTCTATCTCTCAACTTCTAAACGTCATATCGGCTAACGTTGCAATGACTAACCATGCACACGTTACAATAACCGCCGTCATGCTGTTTTCTCCGCTTTGTTGCGCTTGTTATTACGTTTCTTAGATGTAGACTTAGTTTTAGCTTTAGTTGTAGTTACATCTATACGCTTTACGCATTCAAGTAATAACGCTACGTCTGAACCCGTTAAGCCTTTAAGTGCAAGCTCGTTGCTCTTTGAGTAACGGAGCTTTCCAGCGTTGCTCCAATCACTTGCTATGAGTGAAGAGCCTATGCCGTACAGCTTGGTGTTCTTTCCTATAAATACATCATAACCGTTGCATGACTTCCATATTTCCGCTCTATCTGCTACCGTGTCGCCAAACAAGCGAACCATGTTGCCCGACTTCCCATAGTGTGCATTTACATCGTACGACTCATTAATGATATCATAAGCTGTTTCGTCTGCAAGTGTTGAAATTGTGAAGTTTGTCATGTTCGTGTCCTCTCTGCCACGTTATCGTGACTCATGCTGTATGTAGTTACTTGGCATTGTAACGCTTTGCCTTGCGTGCTTTTCGCTTGCTATCAACATAGTTGATACTTATCTCGTATATATACGGCGCAAAGCTCGCACATATACGGAGTAGGGCGGAAACGCTATTCACTTTTGATAAATATAGTATACGATAGTATCACAAATAAGTCAATACTTTTTTTCACATTTTTTCACATTTTTTCACATTTTTTTTATTGATTGCGTTTCTTCTTATTATAATAAGAAGAAACACGTTTTGCCGTGAAACATCTGTTCTGCTATGCTTATTGTTTCACATAGAAAAGCGTGTGTTATCGTAACAAGTGTTATGATTGACAAAAGCAAGTGAATTTCATAACACTTGTTATCATAACAAGTGTTATATCTCCTGCCCACCTCCCTCCTGCCCACCTGCCAACCAGAAGAACTGCCTGCCAGCCGGCCAGCCATATAATTGGAGGAGGGCTAAATGAAGACCTGTTCAGAATGGGATCCGGGGCTAAAATGGCACCTGGAATAGGTGGAACTTTGGCAATTGGCAGTACCAAATGGATGTCATTTTACCCCTATGGAAATACAAAATGTACTGCCAAAGATGGGGTTATTGCCAAAGTTGGAGCTAAAATTACCCTGTCACCCACCCTGGAAATAGGGGTTGACAATGTGCAAAAAGAACACCTGTTCTGTACAATAAACTGTACTGTCAACCCTTGTCACCCGAAAGGTTGACAGTCGGAAATGCACCAACCGTGCGCCTTCCCGGCACCTTGTCAACCTGCCGTCCGGAGGGGGTTGACAGGGCGGCGGACCTCCTCTAAAAGATACAGGGTACAAGGAACAGGGTACAGGAAACAGAATACAATGAGTAGGGTATATGGTATAGGGCACAATGTCTAAGCATACATTTACTATATAGTATAGGTATGTGTATATAGGATATGTGCGTATCTCATTCACCGCCCTGGTTTTCTGTATTGTGACTATAGGTAGTGTTTATGCTGATTAGGAGTGTTTTTATACTACTAATATAGGTAGTGTGAATATGCTATTGTACCGCCTTGGTTTTCTGTTTTATTGACAGTATAATAGGTTAGGAATGATGATTGAATACCATCCGTTATTATTACTAATTAAGGGTGTATTTGTACTGTAGGCGATAGTGATTTTAGGGTAATAACACATCACCTGTTATTTTATTCTAAGCTGTCAGCCATAAGCCTTTGAGGTGTATTCGATATCACTTGCTATAATAAAGGTACCTAAATACTCATTCTTAATGGGGTTGGTATGTACTGATATTACTATATATAGGAGTTGTTTTTAGTGCTGGAATCTCCACACTCATTTTCTCCCCGAAAATCTCCTGCTGGAATCTCCCGGAATTATATTTAGGGAAAGGATCTCCAGACAGTAAAAATCTCCAAACGCTCTGATTTATGCAAATCTCCACGCTTGAAGTTGTATTTCATTTGTAGGTGAATTGTATTTTGGCTCTCCTTTCTTATTTAATCGCAAACTTATTGGGGTAATAGGTCATCACCTCTACACCATCATCATAAAGTGTCGTATAGTTATAGAGAAGTTCCTCTGCTCTCTCATCCCCTCTATAAGCGGCGCGTCTAATTCTCCATTCGAGCTTACTGTTAAGATATATCATTACAAAATATCCCTGTGAGTTTTTATCGACAGTAAGGCACCTCTTAACAGGTCCATTATCTTCTGTATACGCTATCAGATTGTCGTCCCTAAAGATATAGGTTACATCTTTATCCTCAAATAAATTATCGGCTGCCGATACTCTCTCTACTCTTAACATAGGTTCGTCCTTTCTGCTCTTTGTGGAGCAAACAACTTATTTCTTACTATAGTTATTGTATCATAGGCAATACAAAAAAGCTACTGGAATGTGTCAACCAGTAGCCTTTTCTGCATTTATGATACCAGATGTTATTATTCCAGCTCTCGCTTCACAAGTGTCTCTGGCTTGTCCCATTCGAGTGCTTTCACCATAGCCCTGCATACTGCATCTGACAGCCTATCATAGTCTATTGTCTGCCTCATACACTCTGCCAATCTATCATAATCTATGGCGCCAGCTATTATCTTATGAAGTTTGCCATAATCAAAATCTACCATCTCTGCACTTGTAGGAGTGTTCCCTTTCACTTCTAAATCTACTCCATACAAAGACTTGAACAGTAAGGCATCTGTCTTTTGCATTGTACCTCTGGTACGAACACCTGAAATGAATGTGTAGTCATGCCCCATTTCTGTGCCCATATCTTTTTGCAATATGCCACGAGTTTTTAACACCATATCAATCTTACTTACATCCACCTTAATCATGTTTTTAGCACCCATCTTACACTACCTCCTTTGCTATCTGTTGTGCTGTGTTTTTGCTGGTGATTTTATTAAACTCTCCTATAGTATCTATAGAGGTAAAATCCTCGTTAAATCTCCGTACTGTGTAGAATCTCTTGGTGCCGTCAAAATTATTCTCCGATGTAATAAAACATCTGTTCTTATAAAGGTCACTTTCAATTCGGCTACCAAAGAATCTCATAGTATCTCTGTCAAAGAAATGTCCTCCTGTTTCATTGTACTTTGCTTTGGCCTCTGCTAATGTCATAATAAACCTCCTTTATTTAATTGAGTAAAGAGCTTAAAAGCTCTTTACTACTACTTCACCAGTCAACATATTTATCACATCATTTGTACTTAGGTCAATGCTGTAAGGTATCATGCACTGGTCGCCTTCACTCTCTACGATATCAATTATGAGGCTCTCTGTGTTATTACAGGCTGGCATAATCTGCACTCTTGCTTTTAGAGGCTGGACTATCCAAGCATCTTGATAGGTTATCTTAATCTTAAATCGGTTATAGGTATTATCACTCTTGATATTGAAGGAGAGAAACTCTTCTTCAGGAATACCACTCTCTTTCATAAGGTGCTTGAATACTTTCTCTGCAAGGTCTCTGTACACTTCTTTGGAATACTTAAACATTTGGTTTTTCCTTTCTGCTCTCTGAGCTGAAACTTTTCTTTACGATAATATTGTATCAAAGGCTATACTTAGATTCAACTGGAATCTAATCATCCTCTTCCATCCATTCTATATAATCCCTCTCACAGGCGAATAGCATATATCTATCTCCTATCCACCCCATATATCCACTATATGTATCATATCCTTTCATCAGAAAATCTCCTCCTGTAATATATCTCTTATCTCCTCTATTGCTTTCATGTGGTCAATCATCATTCGCTTTGAGGCATAATCCGTTATAGTCTTGGCTTCTCCTATATTATCTGCCATTTCACTTAACTTGCATCTGTAATCTCCTAACAGATACCAGAGGATGAAATTTCTATCTGAGGTATCGTATAGGTTATCCATATCATCTGATATCTTCATAAAATGTGCCTGCTGATAATGATATATATGATTATCCATTTGATTCTCCTTTCATCTTGACAGCATATCGTAAACTTCCCAAGTTTCATATCTCAACATTCCCCCATCCCACATTGGTCCACACCAATCTTTGTACATGGGCTGATTGTCAAGCTCTGCTCTATGGACACAATGTCCTTTAGCTCTGCTCTCTGATAAATCTTCGGTATAGCCTGTAAGCTCATATGGAACTTCTTCAGGACTATTGAAATATTCGGTTTTACCCCACTGTACAAACTGCATCTTCATTTGGTTTCTCCTTTCTTAATTCCAATCACATATTATGTATATGAGGTCCATCTCTAACATATCTGACCACATATTTCTTCCAGTCTGTAATCTACAATGCTCTACAAGGTCAAAAAACTTTACTCTCATTGGTATCTCCTTTCTTGATACAACTTTTATTTACAATTATATTGTATCAGAGGCTATACATAATCTCAACAGGAATCAATCGTGAGTTGCGTGGAAATTCTCTATTGCCCACTTATTTCCTGTGGCATATACCTGTGCCTTTGTTCTCTCATAAGGAGTAGGCTTTCTTGTTCTCTCAGACATAACATATCCACAATTATTACAAACATAAACCCCCTTACCTACATGAGTATTATCAAAACTTCTACATACTGGACACTGCATATTATTCTCCTCCTCTCATAATTCAACAGGGTCTATAAAATCTTCGCCATCAAATACTGACACATCTGTAACTTCGGCTTTATTAATGAAGTGGTCATACTTCATCTTGGCCTCATACTTATTCTGTGCTGTAAATGTCTGGGTTGTACCATCACAAATCTCTAACTCAATTCTCCACATAATATTCTCCTTTCTGAATGAGCTGTCTTATTTACAATTCTATTGTATAATAGGCGATAGTACATTTCAACAGGAATATCAATCCTCCCTTTCCCAACTACAATTTTCCATAACCCTATTCTGAAAATCCTCCTCTATTGCCTGCTCTATTTCATCATCAGTGGCACCCTCATCTACATATACTGAATAGGTTTCTTCTGCCCCTATAAATCCGCCATAGTTTATTGTGTATCTTATCTCCATCATATCCTCCTTAATACAGCTAATACATTATCTTCCAGCATTTCAACTATATCCTCACAATCATAGTCTTTCTGTGCAAGGATTTCGATTATTTTCTCCAGCTCCTCATCTGCCTGTAATATCACTTGTCTCTCAATACCCATATTATCCCTCCTTTGTCGCTATCTGGTCACAGTACAGTCCACCGCTCTCTTTAGCGGCTGCCATTTTTCTTAAAAAGCAGTCCATTAAATCTCTGAAATTATCATCCTCTAAATAGTAATCATCTACCTCATCTACATCAAAACTACCGTAGTCAATATCTCCGTCTGCTACCCCATTCATCAGCCATCCCTCAAATACATCTTCATCGTTAATCTGACGGGCTATAAACTCCATAGCAAGTACCATCTTTGCTCTTATAATGGTATTCATCTTTCGTCCCCCTTTCTTATAAATCTACCATACTTTGCATTTGGAAAATATAATACGCTCCCATTATTCATACGAACATATATCTTTCCACCTTTACCTTTCTTAACTTCTCCATTAAAATAATCTAAATCAAGAAGTTCGGTTTCTCCCGTTACTTTGATATCTCCTGCTGTCAACTCAGATATCACTCTCTCCATATTCTCTATAATAACAGCAGGAGCTCCCATTTCTTTTAGCTTGGCGTATCTGTCTTTCTGATACGCCAGCTCATTCTCTATTATCTTTTCCCTTATCGTCATTTTTATTCCTTTCTGCTACTCTGTAGCAATCACTTTATTTATGATACTATTGTATCAGAGGCTATTGTTACATTCAATTGGAATCTGCATTTTCCCAACATTCCTTTGCATACAGATAAGCCTCATACTTTGCTTCTTCCTCTGTAAGATACCATCCGAGACATATTGTATACTCTCCATCCAATGTAAATTGTAATGTCCAATCAAATGTTAAATCGGTATCTTCTCCTGTAGGATCTGTAACTGGGTCATATAATACCTCTATTCCTGTAACATTACTGAATTGTATCTGCGCCTTATCCCTATATGACCACTCACCTATCTTCACTTGCTCTTTCTCCTTTCTCCCATCAATATCATCAGGGTGTATTTATCCATACCTAACATACCGAGTTCCCGCTCAATCCTCTTGATTGCCTTCTCATCCTTATTCTGTAGTGCTTCCTCATACATTGTAAGATATTCCTCTAACATTAGTTTACCTCCATATACACTTTAACCATTTCTCCATCATCCGACAGCTCTATAAATAATGGACAATAATACTCATTTGACTCATAGCCGTGAATATAATCAGGTACATTCATACCACCCCAAGGATTATTATGGCATCTTATAAAATTCTCCAAAAAATATCGTCTGTTATTATACCAAAATGAGGCTTTGAAATCATACCAAAATGAGGCTTTGAAATCATTTTCTTCCTCGTGTTCATCGAGTACATACTCAATCTCAATCCAATCTGATACTTGCTTAAACATAGGGCTCTCCTTTCTCAATACATATCCACTATTGCATTTTCAGGTACTTTAGTAAGATAATCTTCATCCGAAATATCTGAGTAATACAGGCAATCTATATCATCCCACTCATAATGCTTTTTCTTATAGGTGAAGCCTGCATACACACAATCTTTCAAAACTACACTCCAAGTCATTCTTGCCATAATCTTTGTCCTTTCTGCATTTCTGCAAACTGTTTTTATTTACAATCTAATTGTATCAATGGCTATATTATATTTCAACTGGAATATGATTATTCCTTGAAAGCGTGGAAAGCTCGAGGAACGTCTGTAATTTTATAAGCTATACTTTTATGCTTAAACATATTACAAGCGATCCTCGAGCATCCTGGACGTTTCCTGATATATTATTGCTATACTACTGTATTCAAATTTCGTCTAATCTGCCATATTTTCTGTATTATGGTGTCTTTTCTCAGCTTAGGCTTAGTCGCATTCATATCCATTATCTCGCCAAGTGCAGTCTTGGCATCAATAATGGTATTCTGAAATATCTCACAGGACGCCTCATAATTATTAGCTTCGGTATTAGCTCGACATTCCTGATAATACTTCTCTACTTCAATGGCATCAATCCTGCTCATTATATAATCTGAAAACTCACTACCTAATTTCTCTGTCAGAATCTCCGCTATATCTTTATCCTCTAATATATAGTAGGTCTCATCCCCGTTATAAAATGTATTCATACCTCAGTACCCTTATCATAAAGCATACAATCTCCATACATCATCGTATACATAACTCCGCCTGTATCTGTATTATTGATTGTCTGCACCTCACTGCCTAAGATCCTGGCTACATTCTTTAGGCCACTTATCTCCATAGACTTCTTAACATCACCCATAACATTCATTGTCATAAGACAAGGGGCGTGTATACCTGAATCAAACTCTGATTCCTCTATCAGCTCTTCACGGAGGGCTATCTGATAATCTAACCACTCTTTGAGTGCTGATGCCCTTGCTTCTTTATCAATCTTCCAGCTTCTTCTGTTTTCCATCTTTCAAATCTCCTCTCTTATCTCTATAATATCATCATCAAAGATTACTCCTACTAATCCTAATGCCGCTATGACTATTAGGCTTTGTTCTCTTGAAAAGCCCATATTACTCATAAGGGACTCATACATCATCACTCTTGATATAGGGGGCATTCCATCAAACCATCCTGTTTCATCCTTATACTTCTCAATGATATCCTTATCAAAGAGTTGAAATGTTTTTGTTACCTGTAACTGCATCTTACTACCTCCTTATAATACTATTCCTAAACAACAATCATCCCTATCATCCATATAGATTACTTCCCATCTAATTACATAACAGTCAAGATAATAGTCTGGTATATTTCTCATATCGTGATAGCTGGCACTACATTCATATCCTCCATACCATCTTTCTTCATTATCCCATATTCTCACTTCATGCCAATTTTCACAAAGATTCAAAAATTCCCGTACTTTCATCATGTCACATCCAATCTCATATAAGGCTTATTAACTGTGTACTTTGCGGCTATCTCTGGAAAGTCCTCTTTCAGCTTCTTACCGTCTATTGTGTGTTTATCTATAGAACGGTACTTAGCTTTATGCTCTGTACCTATAAGGACTTCGATATTATTCTCCGTCATATAAGTTTTGAGAGAAGTTTTAAGCTCTTCAAGGATATTCTCTGTCTCATCCATAATTCTCTTGTACTTTGCTATCTCTTCCATTACTGCATTGTAATCTAACATCTTATTCACCTCCTCACATAATATCAAAGATGTAATCCATCTCTAATCCGTAATCACACATCATCATTTCTTCCACATCATCATAGGATGCACATTCATCCATCATTTCATAAAACTTCTCTCTTGCCTGTCTCCTCTGTTCTTCTGCCTCTTTTGTTGAAAGTGCATCCCTGTTAATCAATGACATTTCAAACTCTGTAAATGCTGGTTTACTCATTGTAAATCTCCTTTCTGCTCTATCGAGCAAACAATTTTTGTTTACAATGATATTGTATCAGAGGCTATATTATTCGTCAACAGGAATGTGAAACTTCTCAACTGCCCGCTCATTATGCACCATCTCTTTGTGATAAAATGCGTCCAATACTTCTTCTACAGGAACTCCTAATGTATTAGCGTATCTAAACGCTCTCTCCACGGTTACTGCGTACACCCCACTTAGATTGAGGTGTACATTTCCAGAAGGCATCCCACACGCTATTGCGAACTGATTGATGGAACGGAATCCTTGCTTTTTCAGTAGTGCCATAAATCTCTTTTTCTCAGGGTTCATTGTCTTAATCGGTCTTGCCATTTTAATTTTCCTCCTTATAATACTTTAACAAAACTATTGTGTACTGAATATTTATATAATGTATCGGATAATATCTCTGTATCATCCACTTCCTCACTATTTACTTGTGATATCATTGAATGTAGAGCGGTTTCATCATCTACCATATCCGCCCTCACAGCTATAAATTCGTGTATAGATGCAGGTATCAGATATAGAGCCGTACCTAATTTACTCGACAAATCTTTAAGTAAATCCCTATATAGGATTACACTCGCGCCATTACATCTGTTAGAGTTTGTGAGTATAAACATAGGATCACAGGATGCGTTTAGTGCGAAGTCTCCCCCTTGAATTTCAGCCATAAATCCACTCATAGTCATTACCTTTGCTGGCAATAATCTTTCAGTATTAGCCTCTGCCAACTCAAACAATTCATCTTCTGACATATCCCATATATCCAGATGCTGATTGCGTATGGTTGCACTGGCTATACTTCCATCTTCTCCTATACGCATAATGACTTTGAGAATCAGACTTAAATCCAAATAATCTCTATGAGGCGTAGATTTCAATAACTCCTGATTCTTCTCCCTATTAATCAAACTATATATCACATTTGACTTAACATATGAGGCATCACTAAATTTATTGGCATCCACATCTACTCTATAGCCATCATTTATTCTGTAAGCCTCAGCTATATCAGAGGCTATCTTCTCTATAGGTACACCTGATGTGTATGCGTTATAGTAATCATTCACATAGACAGTAGGCGATACAGGATCTCCCTCTGTAATGATGGATAAGCCTATCAACTCTACACCATTATTCTTTCTTATGCTCTGGCTATGCACAGACACATTACCTATAGCCTTCTCCAGCTCATACTGTAATTTTTCCACAAAATCCTCAAAACTCATCATCTTCAAAACCCTCCTCTAATCCTTCCTCTAATCCTAATTTTTTATTTGCCTTGTCTATCCAACTGTCACATACACATAGCAAGTTGGTATAATCTCCTGATGTAGCTTCATCCTGCATCTGCTTAATCTCCTCATTAAGACCCGCCCTTCTCATAGCCTTTGCAGTATACCCTATTATCGTATATGCATTTCCATCTACTCCTACTAAACTATATGCTCTCATCTTCTTCCTCCTCATCTTCTCCTTTCATACAGTCATTGATAATAATCAGGGCTAATTCCAATCCTCTATAAAAATATAATGTCTTATCATCATGAAATGGCATTATATCTTTCATGCGTTGCTTTATTCTGTGACGGGCTTTATAAAAACTTTCAACTGCCGTTTTACTCATTATGCTACCTCCTTCAACTTTGTCGGTGTGAACAGACGTTCACAATCTGAAAATCTATTACGGTAGATGAATGTAACCTGCTTACTTGTTGTAGGCGAGTGCTTACCTATCTCCAAAAACTGCTTTGTCTCATCATCGACTACACCTACTATTGTATTGTAGCTTTTGATAAGGTAAAATCTGTCCCTCAACTTCTCACTCACATAAAGGTTCTTCTTATTAATCTGAGCCCACCCTATTGTGAGATATGAAGGAAAACTACTGCACCTCTCTGCAAACTCTACCAACTCCTCAATCTTCATTTCATTTCTCCTTTCTTGTGTGTTTTGTGTGTTGTTTTTGTTTACAAGTATATTGTATCAGTGGCTATACTACATTTCAACTGGAATCTTACTGAGTCATTATCACCCATATACCGACTAACAGAACTATTATACCTAATATCATACTAATCCTCTACATAGAACAGGTCTCTGCTCATATTATAGGTTTTCTCCCAATTCTGTATAGCCTCTTCTGTAGCAACTCCTAATACATATTCTCTACGGGTCTGATATCTCTCATCCCACAGACTTCCGAATATCTTGCCCCCAAGTTTATCTGGATAACATCCAAATCCCCCTGTTGCGAAGAACAACTGATTTTTGGCTTCACGATACTCTTCCTTAAACTGCTCAGGATCCAATATAACGAATTTATTTTCGTATGTCTCACCGTCATTAAGTTTTCTGTAATCATTGTGGTCAAACATCATCCGCATATGAACCCCTCCTCTATCTCAACTTCATCACATGTAAGCCTTTCGTCTGTCTTAGGTCCATAGCACGCCCAAAACATACCAAAATATTCAGCATCATCATAATTACATGATATTGCCTCAAATCTTTCTTTAGACACTAATATCTTACGGCAATCGTATTCAACTGTAGACGGGTCTACACCTATCGCCTCAGCTACTCTGTCATAGAAACTAACAATGCCTTCATTCACTAAATCAATGTTTAACTTCATCTGTTTCTCCTTTCTTGTGTGTTGTGTTTATTGTTTGTGATATTATAGTATCACAGGCTATACTACTATTCAACTGGAATGTTTAAGAAATTCAGAATAAGACATATTATAGAAGAAATAGCGTTTCCATACTTCCTCGTCTGTATGCTTTACGCCAGTTTCCTTATTATAGATATTTTTAAGACGCCTGAAATATTTGAGGTACTTTTCTTCATCAGGCTCAATTATTCGATAATCTGTTTCTATTATATAAGAAGTAATTCTATCTACCTCATCCTCACATATCAGATAAGGTATAACCTCTTTTCTTCGCATCAATTCATCCCACGCAAATGAGTAGGACGGTATAGGCATACTCACATTAAAATTAGGTAAAACCTTAGTAAATAACTGTTTCTCCGAATCTATAAATTCTCTTGAATATGCCAACATATCAAATGGATTATTATTAGCACTCATACCATATAATAACCCTGTAACCAAGTCTGCACTATAACCTTCATTTATGGCATAACATAATGCCTCTGCTATTATATATAATATATGAAATGGATTAGATAACGAATAATCTAATGGTAATACTATCAAATCCATATCCAATATATCTGCTATCGCCTCCGCTTTTGTTTGATTAGGTCGTATATGATTAGGGTCAGACCATCTATCTTTCACATAAAGTAATGTGGCATCTACTTCTGACCGCTTATACATAGATGCCACTGCTGTACTCAATTTTCCACCACTGAACAATATTAGCTTCTTATCACTTTTATATTCAAATGGTAAATAATTATACTCTGTAAAAGATGGCATAATGAAATAAGGAATATACGAATTTATCAAAACCATAGGAGTATATAATGCGTTATCAAAAGTCTCAGTATATATACAATCAGGCTCCATAATAAAATCATCTAAATATGTATGTGCATCCCTAATCTGCTCTATCGCCTGAATTATGTCTAAGCTTAATGGCATTCTTATAACTCCTTATTTCCTCTACTATCTCTTTTTGGTCAACAGGCACCTCTTCAATAGAATAAAATGTATGGCCCATAATACATCTTCTTAATGTATATATCCTATGAGGTGTAACGACTCTCTTTGCCCGTCTGTCTTGATATGCCTCTTCATCACAGTATGGGCAATTAATGGGCAACTTCTTTACTAACTTTTCTGCCATCATACTCCTCCATAAATGTAATCAATCCATTCTTCATATGTGCATTACAGCTTGGACACCTCTTGAATCTTTTAGGCCATTCCTCTTCACACCTCGAACAAGTATAATTCTCCGTATCGTCATAAGCTATCCACTCACCTATAGTTGAATCTCTCATCTTAATCCTCCTTAAATAATGGTATAGTATCTTTTTCTAATTGCCATTTTTTATAGCACACCGGACCCATTCCTAATTTCTGACTTTCTTTGGACTTCAATTTTCTCCTGCATCTAAAACAGAGGGGATGTGGGTCTTTTTGGAACGACTTCTTTTTCTCTTCCATCTGCGAATTTGACCTCATAATCTAATCCTTTCTTTTTAGCCCTTGATTTTCTACTTCTCTCCCTTGTCCATTCTGTAAATAATGGCTGTGCTTCATCACTACTACATACGGACTCTTTTGTAAAAAACTTAAAGCCACACAACTTACACTTCTTCTGTCTCCAGGTAGTGTCATTCTGATTGATAGTCTCCTGTACTTCGATATCGCCTTCACAATTAGGACATAACATATATTTTCCTCCTTTACATTACATTTACTATTACATACTGCATAGCTATATTTTCAGGCATAGTACCTGTCTTTATGCCTTTTTCACATTTTCTCAATAATCGCATACAATTTACCAATTCTCCATTGGTATATCTGTCTTTATATGCTGACACATTCTTTGCTTGCCATCCATTTATCCCTAAATTCTTTTCTCCCGACTTCACCTGCAATAATGTTTTGACATTATCATATAGCACAGATATAAGCACTAAGGTAGCTTCTCCTACTGCGTAGGATTGCTTTAATAACTCTTGTGCTAATATTGTATCTCTATCAAGGAATGCTTTCACAAAATCGAAAATGGCATCTTTTGGAGCTGTATATATAACACCAGAGTTTAACAATATATCAAAAGCATTATTCTCTATATTCCGTATCAATGTAACATTCGCCTCTGAATACTGTTTTATCTTGTCTATCTCCAATAATATTCTGGAATAATCTCCTTCACAGCAATCTATCAACTTAAGGCAATTCTCCCGAGATAAGTCTATTTTCTTCTGAATATACTTTATCAGGATCTCATTATCCAGCTTTTTGAACTCAACACAGGTATTTGCAAAATTCTTCCAAAATTTTAATCTTTTATCGCAATTAGTATACTGAAATATCACTATATCGCCTTTTATTCCTGTGAAACCCCAGGCTTTCTCATTTGTAAGAAATTCCTTATCATCCAATATCACATGAACATATTTCTCCTGTATCAATGCTGTGGACTTAGAATAATGGACCAAATCTGATATCGAATTATCATATATAATGGTACTACCTGATTTCTTTGCTATTTGCTTGATATACTCTTTAATAATGGCGCCCTCATCACCATAAAATATATATAATGGTAAAATACCACCTGTTTTTATTTGTTGCTTCACATCACCTATTTCCATACTCTCCTCACATTCAGAACAAAATTATCCAACAACATCTTTTTATTTATGCCTCTAATAGGTAAGTCTTTCAATGCAAATCCTGCTTCTATAATAGACCTGCAATATTTTGATATTCTCTCTGTATCATTTGACTTATTAGCGGCACATAACCAATGATACTGCACAAATTTAAGGAATAATGCTATATCAAATTTACCGTCACCATCTTTTGTAGACACACTATCTGTTAAGGTAAATGCCTTTGCTCCAGATATTAACATTACATCCTCTGAAAACTTATATGCATACTCAATTAATGTCGTATCATTCACAACCCTTGAACGAAATAATATATCTACTTCACCAGGAGTTGAACATACATCTACTTCTATTCCAGGATTAAGGTTATATCTCTCATACACATACTCAGACAACTCTCCGCTTGTATATCTATTCATCCTAAATATGTATGCTCTACTTCGTATGGTTTCGAGCAAGTTTGACTCATTTTCCGCAAACATCATAAAGTATGCGGAATTAGGTGGTTCTTCTGTCACTTTCAATAAAGCATTTATCGCCTGCACAGACATATTATCTGCATCAGGAATTACATATATGATAGGAACCGTCTGCTTATATGACAAATCTATATAATCTCTGATTGTACCTACCTTATTGTCAGGTAATATAACTGTATCGGCAAATTCCTGCTCATTGTATACACTAAGAAATATTCCTACGATATAACGTGGCACATACTTAAATTCACTACCTCTTTCTCCGACAATTATAGAAAATCTCGGAAATCTCCCATGTTCTATTAAATCTCGGATCTCCTGCTTTAATATTTTCTGACCTATCATAATTATCTCCCTGCTAACATAAACTTCGCCTCTATTGTGTATAATGGATTGCTGTCATATTTAAGACCGCCATCCAACTCAACAAGCATATCCAAAATCTCCAACATATCATCATAATTCGCATCTACGCCATCTAACCACCCTTTCATAGTCTGCGGTAAAGATATATAATCAAAAGATTCCGTTATTAAATACTTACAAACATCTAATATAAATAAGGTATAATCTTTGATAAACTGTTTCATATCAGCACCGTCACTATAGGACTTCTCCAGAAGCTCAAGGACAGCTTTTTCTTCTGCATGTATATATTTGTCTGTTAAATCTCTAAACACATCCAGGTGAGACAGTCCAAGAGCCTGGATAACATTGTCTATTGTAAGCTCATCATTGAATGATAAACACTTATCCATAGTTGTTATAGCATCACGCAAGCATCCATCTGCCAGCTTTGCTATATAATTTATAGCAGGTAGCCATTCCTGAGCTTTATTATTCGATGTGTTCTCTTCATCTAAAATATATGCAAGTCTATCAACAATTCCCTGTGTACTAATACGCTTGAAATCATATCTCTGACATCTACTCTGTATTGTCTTAGGTATCTTCCAATAGTCTGTAGTGCATAATATGAACACACATCTTGCCGGGGGTTCTTCTATCAGCTTCAACATAGCCGCCCACGCTCCTGCACTAAACATATGTGCCTCGTCAAGTATAAATACTTTATACTTTGCTTCTATGGATTGTGTCTTTGCCAACTCTGCTATCTCTCGCACATCATCTACGCCATTATGACTTGCGGCATCCATTTCTATAGGACTGCCCATACCTTTATTTATCTCATTTGCGAATATTCTCGCACAAGTAGTTTTACCTGTACCTGCGGCCCCTACAAAACAGTAAGCCCCTCGTACGGAATCTGTATCTATCTGGTTCTGTAGTATAGATACTATCTCCTGTTGCTCTGTAACCTCATCAAATTTTTTTGGTCTGTATACCAATGCTAATGATTTATTTCCCATCATCTACCTCTCTTGTGATATCTCTTAAATAATCCATATACTCCTTAAAATCTATCTCGGATATTATGTAGTGATTTTCTCCATCAGGCTCAAACTGTATTGCTACTGCTGAATGATGTTTGCCCATCTGAAATGCTTCTTCTCTGTTCTTTATAATCCATTCTTCTTTGACAGACATACTTGAACGGTGTTCTGTATGGCATTTACATTCTATAGCCCAATCATCGGCAAGCACATCACATTTAACAAACGGAGTAGCTCCGCTGTTGGCAGTTTTTCTACCGCCAACAGCTTTTGCTACTTGTTTCTCCTGCTTATTACTATAGAAACGAGTTGGACGCATACTTTCTCCTTTTCTTATGAGACTCACTCATTTTTCGTTTAGTTTCCTCAGAATGATGTTTACCTATATTCGCCAATCTCAACTTTTGCTTTGTAATATCTGATAAATGTCTACCACGATTAGCCTCACCATTTCGTATTCTACCTGTACCATAGCTTTGATTATATTCCTGTGTACACCATTCTAAATTATCTGCACGATTATTGGATTTATCCTCGTCTTTATGATTTACTTGGGGAAGATTATCTGGATTAGGTATAAATGCCTCTGCTACAAGACGATGTATTCGCAATCTTTTCTGTGAGCCTTTACATAGTGATACATACTTATATCCAAAACTCTCAGTTGATTTTAATATGTGACACTTTACATAAACATTACCAAATTTTTTCCTATGTATTGTACGAGGCATACTTCTTACTCTACCTAAATTGCTTACTTGATAGTAACCTTCATAACCCTTTATATCTTTCCATTCTTCAATCATCTGTAATACTCTCACAACAAGGCTCCAATTTCTTGTGCAATTCATAAATCTCCGCTTTTAATTTATCATTTTCCTCCGTAAGCTGTTTTATCTTTTCATTTCGCTCATATCTGTCAGACTCTGCCTTATCAATAGCTTCCTTTCTTGTGGCAACTTTACTCACAAGATCCCTATATTCACCTAATGTTATGGTAACTGTAAGTTCAGATGTTGCTACAAAATTGTTCTTTTCAAAACCATATCCTTCTGATTTCTTATCAAATACTAAATCTTTTATTGCTACATTATCCATTAAATTCACCTCCAATCTCTACTTTGCCTACGATTGAATAAGTTTTCTTTTCTTCCATCTTTTTCTCCTCTCTTGTATGAAATGTGTTTGTGTATCTTTGTAATTATATTATACACTAAATATAATTAACGTCAACTGGAATATAATTAAAATAAGCTGATTGCTGAGGAGTTTTTCTTTGGTTTAACCACTACTTGTGGTATAGACTTAGGCTTCTCACCTAATAATAGTCGCCCCAGGTATTTGATGTTTTCTCCAAATTTCAAAAATGCACCTGAACTACCGTCCCAATCTTTGAAGTCCTCATAATATTCTACTTGTTTAGATTCTTCTGGATAATCTTTCTGTAATTGTTCTAACTCTTTAGCCCATTGTGACCATTTAGAATCTGGTATGATGTTATCATTCAATTCATAATATATATATGAATGAACGAGCATTTGCCTACGCCTTTGTTTTATCTTTTCTGCTATCGTCTGTTTCATTCATTGACCTCGGCTTATAAAAACTACATTTATTAGTTCTACACTCCATCACAGATAATGCGGTACAGTATGATGGTGCATTAGATACACCTGACCTAAAAAATTTACAATCATCCATCATCATTTGTGTCATTGTCTTTCTCCTTTTCTTTTGGTGATATAGCTTCTATACAATCATCCCATCCCTTATCATACCCATTATTGTAACCCTCAAATGTATAATAATTACAGGGTCTTATCTGAGGTAATTTTTTAAGAGGACAATCTTCTAATATTCCATCTAAATCTTCAATCTCCGAATTTGTTACTATACAATAATCAGATTGTGCATACTCTGTAGTGCCCTCTGTAAAATATGAGCAGGGACAATCTATACAGTTTTTAGGTGTATCAATTACCAGTACTGACTTCATTATTTCCCTCCCTCATATTCCATTTTGCTATAGCTATCTCTGCACCATTAGCATCAACTATAACTTCTCCTTCTTCATTCTGATAAATTTTACTACTACCTGCGGTGTATGCATCACAATTAGTGTTGTCACACTCTACCGCCCATTTATCCATTATTGTAGTTGGATTAGATGTGTAACTACTACTTTTCCTCACAAGTGTAGCCTCACTACCACAAAATGGACATTTCTTTAACTCAATCATAATCTTTCTCCTTTCTACTCCTTTGCTTTAATATCCCTTAAAAACTGTTCAGCATCTTCTGTAGCGGCTCTGTCTTGCTCATCAAGGTTTTCCATAAGTTTCGTAAAAGCATCGCTTTCGACAAACTTCTCAACCGCTTCTGTATCTCTTTTCAGCTTGTCGTTCTTATATCCAAGTTCAGAATAGCAGTCCTTACACTCATCTTCTGTGTGTTCACAGGATGAACAGTTCCATATCGGATTCATTCTTCCTGCTCCTTATCTTACAAAATATAAAACAGCATTTTTATATACCTCAGCATAAGCATGATAATACTCTTTTATCCGCTTATTTGCTTCTTTAGTTAGTTTCTTAGATACATCATCTACTTGATATCTCACAACTTTGGCTTCTTGAACGCCATTTTTAGCTATATTGCTAACTATTAGTTTTTTCATCTTCCTGCTCCTTATCCGCTTCTATGATTGGATCAATAACAGATAAATCATATTTAGTAATCTCCATTGAATTACCATCCCAAAACATATCAATCAATGTTTCTATATCCACAATATCTCCGTGTCCTTTTGGAAGAGGTGTACCATTAAGTACTGCGTTATCAACCTCTGTCCTGTTCTGCTTTTTCTTTAAGTCAAAGAAAGTATCTTCTGAAATTTCAACAACTAACTGCATCACTCCACCTCTTTCTTTACGATTGCTGAATAAGGAAATTGTTTTCCGTCAAACAAAACTACGCAATTCTTTTTGTATTCCTTTACCCTATATCTGCGCAATTCCTTTTCGGGTTGATTGTTCATTTCTTTGGCATAAGGATTCTTTACCCATATCCATACATAGTCTTTTGTCAGCTCCATCAATATGCTACTACCCATTCTTCCTGCTCCTTATCTGCTTCTATTACTATCTGTGCTGAATTTACCCTTTGTACTGAAAAACAAGGAACTTTATATCCACATTCTTCTAATGTGCAACCACACGATTTACCACAAAGTCTTTGAATTGCTTCATCTGCATCGACCAATCTTCCGTGTCCTTTTGGCAACGGTTTGCCATTTTGAATTGCTCCTACCACTTTACCTGTCATTCTTGCGCTCAGACCATTATTTATGCCATAAATACTATTTTCTTCTATTATGTCTTTGTAAGTCTCGTCCGACAATTCAATTACTATCTGCATCCTGCACCTCACTTTCTGCCTTACCAATTTATACATTTCATACTTTTATACATTTCATACTTGTAGAAATATTAAAAATGAGTTTCAAATGCCGTTCACAAAAAGTGCCACCCATAAATGAAAGCCCTTCGGGCTTTTCATACTGTATATCATAACATTCGGATTCCTGACAACCGGGCACACTGCATTTCTGAGGATGTATGATTTCACTTATCCTGATT
>Ga0256407_10001593_pt1 | contig 46725 bp, 52 predicted proteins | sample RumenRJG_04DNA_FD_193489 | JGI IMG/M metagenome (GOLD analysis project Ga0256407, IMG submission 193489) | Bovine rumen microbial communities from Lethbridge, Alberta, Canada - RJG_04 | ecosystem: Host-associated > Mammals > Digestive system > Stomach > Rumen | place: Canada: Alberta...
CGATTGATATCCAGATTATTTGTCATCCCACCCGCCGACGCGCGCAAGGAAAAGCGCAGTAAGGGCCCGGGAAAACAAGAAACGCCCCCGGAATACCGGGAGCGTTGGCGTGGGGTGGATGATGGGGTTTTACTCCCGGCTTTTTCTTCTTTCATACCCTCGTTATAAGGCCGTAGAAGGCCGTTTCCTATTGCTGAACTACCCGGAAGTCCGGGATTTTTGTCCCGGTTTTGTCCCGGTTACTCACCACCTAAAAGCTCAACCTGGAGCGGTTCAAGCGGTAAAAATTGCTTATCGCGCAGCTGCTGGAGCGTGCGGTTTGTTACCGCCGTGTGGAAATCCTGCGCTGCAACCTGGCAAAGACGGGCTACTGTTTCGCTGTGCTCCTTGGACCAGCCCTTCCCGTATAACTGGTCCATATCTTTGGTAATAAGCCCGTAATAATGTCTGGCCGTTATGGCCGCCTGGTCCATCAGCTCCTTCGTGCTGGCAGTAATGTCTCCTTCCATGGTTTTACCTGTTTAAAATTTCGATATTATTCTCTCCGAAGACCAGCTTTAGAACCTGGTCTTTTTTTTCTTTCGTAAGGCGCAGCTGAAGAAAAACCTCCGCTGGTTCTTCGCCCTTTTCCATCGGAACATACTGTGTCGGCCACGTCAATATGTCCACCGGCGTCACTCCAATGACTTTTGCGATATTCGCAAGCTCGCCCACCGATAGACGACGCTGACAGCTCAAGATCTTACTCATGGCCGTAGGCTCCGAGAAGGCCAGAGGGGCGATGGCGGACTGTTTCAAGTTCTTACTCGACAGGATTTTGAGGATGTTCCCGGCGATTTGTTCCTGGTACTTTTTTTCTTCCTTTTCCATAGCTCAAATTTAATTATTGACTATCAGACACTTATAATTTTTTCAGCATAAAATTTGCGATTTTGGCAAATTATTTTTGCGATTATCGCAAGAATAAACTACTTTTGTAACACAAAACAAACACACAGCATTACAGTACAAAAGTACGGCAACACAAGAAAATAGTAAATAGTAAAAATTGACTATCATGACAAAATTCGCATTTAAAAAGGGCTGGGATCAGGTTCCCAATGGTCGGACGGCAGAGGTAAAGGAGAAACTCATGGCGGCCATCGGCATCACCGGGAACGCCACCTTTTACGCCCGCATGAAGGGTATCCCAGAGCCCACAGTCTCCGAGTACAACGCCATCACCGGAGTCTTCCAGGAGATCGGCATCACTGACATCTGGGGAGAGTAAGCGATGGAGACGGAGCCGCTCACAACCAGAGAGCGCCAGGTGGCCGAGCTTATCGCCTGGGGAGCCGCACAGAAAGAAGTGCCGGACCTCCTGGTGGAAAAGTATGGCGGACGCCCGATATCCGTCTATACCGTCCAGAACATCCTGGCCAGCATCTACGCAAAGACACGCACCAACAAAGCAAACGAGCTGGCCGCCTGGTGGTTTACTCACAATATGGGCGTGGATGTAAATGCAGCACCCGCTCCGTCTATCCGCCAGCGCTTACTCTCCGTCCTCTTCCTTATGATAATAGTCCCGCAGGTCGCATCGGCCGACCTGGATCAAGCCGTCCGGACTGTCAGAATAAGAGCACCACGGCCCAGTCGCACCGAAAGGGTAGAACGCGGCCGCCGCGAAGAATAGAACACACGAATCTTATAGAAAACAATAAAGGCATGTTGTACCCGTACCCCGGCACCCCGGCGCAAAGAGAAATACTACGGCGGAGATTTCAGCGTCTCCTGGAAATGAGTCTGTCCGACTGCATAGACACTCTCACTTCTTTTGCCGCCGGACGTGTCGTGGTGGATATAATACACATAGATAGCATCCTTCATTCCCGTTTTGGCAACTACGAGGACAGGGGGCTTTCCATGAACGATATACTCAAAGAGCAGTACGGTGAAGCTGCCGTTCAACTACTAAACGAGCTAATATGATTTACGGATATTTAAGAGTATCGTCCGACGAGCAGGACGTAAACTCCCAGAAGCAAGGTGTGGAGCAGTTTGCACTTGCCCATAGCTGGAAAATAGACAAATACATCACAGACGAAGGCGTCTCCGGAGGAAAGGATCCGGACAAACGGAACCTGGGCCCGCTGCTGAAGCAGCTACAGAAGGGCGATATCGTCATTTGTTCCGAAATTTCCCGCCTGGGGCGTGACCTGTACATGGTGATGGACATCCTTCACTTCTGCATGACTCAGGGCTGCATTATTTACACAGTGAAGGATAATTTCACCCTTGGTGATGACATCCAGTCAAAGGTACTCGCCTTTGCTTTCGGCCTTGCTGCTGAGATCGAGCGACAGATGATCCGGCAGCGCACAAAGGAGGGGCTGCGCCTCCGGATGAAGATGGGATCCCTGGTAGGACGCCCGTACTTAAACGAGGGAGACCAGACCCGCAACTTGGTCCGGGAAAAGCTGGAGCAGCAGAAAGATATGATTTGTCAGCAGTTTCAATGGGGCGTCCCCTTCCGACGCCTGGCCACTAACTTCGATGTGGACCGGAACACACTGTACAGGTACCTGGTAGAATGGGGATGCTACGACACGCTGGACGCGGATGGCGGCGAAGCCCGGAAAAAGAGGCTCCGCGACCACAAAGAGAAAGAGGCCGCCAGGAAGAGGGAGGAGTACCGGTCCCAGTATAAAGAGGGCTCTTATGAACCGGTGCCTCTGGATAGAGAAAAAACGCTGAAACTAATCCGTTCCGGCCTAACCCTGCCCAAAATAGCATCTGAGTTTCCAGAGTTCAGCTATGAGCAAGTTTACGACACCTTTATGACAGACAGGGAATATAATACCCTATACCGTCAGTTTGGCCAAAAGAAGTGCGTTAAGAAAAAATGAAGCCGACAACATGGCTGGATTTTGCAAACACAAAAACACATTTATATGACACAGGAAGAATATGGCGTAAAATGCGCCCAGAATAACGCAGAACTAAAGCGGGAGCAGCTCCGGCTCCAGCGCATCCAGGGAGAGCTCAAAAACGACCTCCGGGAACTCACCAAGAAGTACCAGACAGAGAAGGACCGCATCGAGTGGAGGATCGACCAGAACAAGGTGGCCATGGCCGAGGCTATAGCCCGCGCCGCCAGGACAAAGTCCGAACTGAACGATGCCTACCTGGCCTCCCTGAAGGAAGACCTCGAAAAATAGCGCACCATGGATATCGCATTAAAAGACATGAAGCTCATCCGGGACGCGCTGCACAGTAAGGTGAACATCCTCCAGTACGATCCAAAAAGAGACGAGCGGCAGTACCAGGACTACAAGCGCCTCCTGGACACCTTTGAGGAACTCATTTTACGACAGTAGCGAGACCCGCCGCCATGTTTGCATTTTTAAAAAATAATTACGACCTTTGCCCCTGTCCTATACTCGCTCAGATATCTGACGGGGCAAAGTTCCCCAGATATCGGCACAAGAATAATATGCTCAGGCCCGTCGTATCCGTAAGGTGCGACTATTTGCCCCTTGGGGCGAGTGTAGGACAGGACCTGAGCTTTTATTGTATCTATACAATATGTCCTACACTGAAAAAGCTGGCACCTCACTGCCGCCGAACTGCCCCGAACTGGAGCCGTTCATCAAAGCCCAGGCGCACATCCGCGCCGCTCTCCTTTTCCAAGACGAAATCCGCTCCCTCGACCGGTCCCACATCCCGGGCGAGGAGAAGGGCCGCTTCCACAATCTCGCGGAAGAGGTCGGCTCCATCCTGCTGGAGGCCCTGGACGACCTGGCGTGTCTCCAGTACGCCTATTTTTCGCCTGTATACCCTATCGACAACCCTGTAAAGAAATAAGCCATGCCATACCTGAAGAAAGAATTTACCGACCGCATCTATGAGCGTGTCAATACCGACGGCGAGCTGCTGCTGGAGGTAATCCGTGAGGCCGCTGGCGAACCCCGCAAGCACGAGCGGTCCGAGACCACCTTCGTGTGTCCGCACTGCCACTCCGGCGCCCTGGTGGTGAACACCAAGAAAATGGTGTACAAGTGTTTTTCCTGCAACGAGGTGTCCGGAAAGAACGCCATCAACTTCCTGATGGGCCCCGGCTCGGACCTCTCCCTCCCCGATGCCATCAAGTACGTGTGCGACCGCTACGACGTGGCGCCGGAGTATGAGGACGACACCCCCAAGCGCCGCCGCGCCCAGAAGCCCAAGGCCTCCGAGGTTCCCAGCAAGGAAGACCCGGACGCCGGCTCCTTCTGTTCCAGGATGCTCGCGGAGAGCGGCCTGACGCGCAAGGACGTCACCGCCACCGTCCGGATGGACGCCGGTGACTCCTCCCCGCGCGAGGTGGTGACCTTCCAGAAGGGCACCATCAACGACCGCTACGAGATAGACCACGACGGCGATGACGCCATCATCCTCTATTACGACATCGAGGGCAACCCCTGCACCTACACCTTCCAGTCCAAGGGCCAGCGGCCCGTGGAGCGCCCGTACTACCGCGTGCGCTTCCAGTTCCCGGAGGCCCACAAGGACAAGTACGGGAACGCCATGAAGTACCGCTCCCCCTCCGGCTCCCCCACTTTTATTTATTACCCTGAGTGCATCCGTGCGGCCTACAGGAAGAAAGAGGCCCTTCCGGTACTCTTTATCCAGGAGGGCGAGAAGAAGGCCGAGAAAGCCTGCAAACACGGCATTCCGTCGGTGGCCATCTCCGGCATCCAGAACCTGGGCGACGCAAACAAGAAGCTCCCGGCCGACCTCATCAAGGTGATCCGGGACTGCAACGTGAAACAGGTGGTGTTCCTGCTGGACAGCGACCTGCACGACCTGTCCAGGAACCTGTCCGAGTCCAAGCCCGTGAACCAGCGCCCGAGCGCCTTTTTCAGCGCCGTGCTGAAGTTCAAGTCCTACATGAACGAGCTGGTGAACCAGAACATCTACGTGGAGATATTCTACGGCCACGTGCTCAAGAACGACGCCGGCGACAAGGGCATCGACGACCTTCTCACCAACTCCCTCAAGGGGAAGGAGAAGGACCTGGCCGACGATATCCGCTTCGCCATGCACGAAAACCTCCTGGGCGGCAAGTACGTCCAGCTGTACAACATCACGGAGGTCTCCCCCACCAAAATCAAGGAGCAGTTCTACCTTACCAGCGCGCAAGCCTTCTGCGAGCACTACAAGGATGACCTGAAGAACCTCCGGGAGTTCCGCTGCATGGGCTGGAAGTACCGCTTCAACGAGAAGGAGGAGCTGGTGAGCGCTTCGCCCGTGGAACCGGACGAGCAGTTCTGGGAGAAGGACGACAGCCGCCGCGGCGAGCCCCTGAAGTTTGTCTACACCAACGCCATGACCTTCCTGGAGCGCCGGGGCTTCCACGTGTACGAGCGCTCGGACGACAACTACATCCTCATCCGCGTGGAAGACGGCATCGTCCGGGGCATCGCTCCCAGGAAGGTGTCCAACTTCATCCACGAGTTTGCGAAGGCCTACCTCACCAAGGACGTGAGGGAGCTGCTGCTGCGCGGCGGCACCCAGTACGTGGGCCCTTACCAGCTGGAGCAGCTGGAGCCGTTCCGCGGCGCCTTCTTCGAGCCCACCCGCGGGCTGGATTACCTCTTTTTCAAGGACCAGGCCTGGCGGATCACCGAGAACAGCATCACCACCGACGACATCAAGAACATCCGCTTCAATATCTGGCAGGACGCCGTGCATGAGTTCTCCGGCATCGAGCTCACGCCGCCGCTCCTGACTGTCCAGCTGGACGACCTGGGCGACTATCATGTGCAGCTCACGGACACCGGCAAGCGCTGCCACTTCCTGCAGTTCCTGGTGAACGCTTCCAACTTCACCTGGAGGAAGAAAGCGCCCACCGAGGACGACGTTCTCTCCAACTCCCAGCACCTGGTGTCCAAGCTCTGCGCCTTCGGGTACCTGTGCAACTCCTACAAGGACATGGGCAACGCCAAGGCGGTCATCGCCATGGACGGCAAGATCCAGGACTTCGACGAAGCCAACGGCCGCACCGGCAAGTCGCTGCTGGGCCTGGCGCTGAAGCAGGTGTTCCCCCGGAACAAGTCCCTGGACGGGAAGGCCCTGGGCACGAGCAACAATAACCGGCAGTTTATCTGGGAGGGCCTGGACGAGCGGAGCCGGATTGTCATCGGCGACGACCTCATGAAGGACTTCGATTTTGACAGTCTCTTCTCCCTCATCACTTCCGACTGGCCGGTGAACCCCAAGGGCGCGCCGGCGTACACGGTGCCCTTCGTGAAGGCTCCGAAGATTTACCTCAGCTCCAACTTCTCCGTGAGCGGCGACGGCAGCAGCTACCGTGCCCGTCAGTGGCCGCTGGCCTTCTCCGACTTCTATAACGAGGAGCACCAGCCCGTCCAGGACTTCGGTGCGCTCTTCTTCGAGGAGTGGGATACGGACCAGTGGACGCTCTTCTGGAACCTGGTGGCGCAGTGCATCCAGCTGTATTTCCGTTTCGGGTACGTGCCCGCTCCGGACAACCGCCTGGAGGACCGCCGCCTGGCCCAGCAGATCGGCGAGGACTTCATGTCATGGGCGGATGAGTACTTCGAGCCGGCGGCCGGCCACCTGAACATCCGCATCCTGCGAAAGGAGATGTACGGCAACTTCATCGAGCACGTGCAGAGCGCCCGCGGTTCCAAGGTGTCCTACTCCCCGAAGACCTTCTCCATGCGCCTGGGATACTACACGCGCCTGAAGAAGCTGTTCCTGAACCCGCACCTGTACAATCCCGCCACCGGAGCCTGGAACAGCTACGACAAGGACGGACGGCCGGTCAAGCGCGACACCACCAATGGCCGCGAGTTCTTTGTCATCGGGGACCCCGACTACTACAATACGCACGCGCCGGGTGTGCCGGTATCGGCCATTCCGGAGGCCATCCCGGGCCTGCAGCTCGCGGATGACGATGACCTGCCTGAATAATGAGGGAACAGTACCTACTGCGCACAGACTGGCAGATCCAGGCCTTCCGGAACCGGTACGCCAAGTTCATCCAGAACAATCACGACCGGTTCCTGGAGTGGTTCCTGAAGCTGCCGCTGTACGAGTGGGTCCGGATCCCCTTCCAGGAGTCGAAGATGGAGGCCGGGCTGGGTCTTTTCTGCCTGCTCTACATCGACGGAGAAATCAACCTCTGCGTAGACAAAACCGTCACGCACATCCAACGCTTCGCAAATAGCGACAAAGAGTACGAAGAATACATTACCAAACACTTTAATAAACAACCCAAAAAGTTATGAACAAGCACCAAAAATTGAACGAAGAGCACCAGGCCCAGATGGCCGGACTCTCCAACCCTGACCGCTACACGTTTGTGGACCTCGGCCTCCCTTCCGGCCGTCTCTGGGCCACAGAAAACGCCCCGGGCTTCTACACTTTTGACGAAGCCGTGGACACCTTCGGCGAGCTGCTTCCCAAGGGCTCGGCCATGGTGGAACTCATCGAGGAGTCCACCTGTACCTGGAACAACGAGAAGAAAGGCCTGGACATCACCGGCCCCAACGGGAACACCATCTTCCTCCCGGCGGATGGGTATCGCTGGGGGAGGGAAGTCAAAGACGTGAAGCTGGAGGGTGACTACTGGACCCGTATGCCTCACAGCCATTCCTACGCGCGCAGCCTGTACTTCTCCTCGGGCGGCGTGTTCCCCCTGTACTACTACACTCGCTCCTACGGCTTCTCCGTGCGTCCTTGCCGAGAATTGCATTGAAACCATTGACAACTGCCGGCGCCTATTTGCCAGGCGCCGGCATAACCACACACACAAATGAACAAAGCGCTATTACCCCCCCCCTACAATACAGCAACGGCCCACGGGCACAAGGATCTCTGCGCCGGCTGTCCTCGCCGCATCCACGGAAAATGCAGATGGGAACCCGGAGACTACTGCCAGGCCATCCGCTCAAAATAAACACTGAAGCCATGAAGACCATCGAACAATTCACAAGCAAACAAGCCGCGCAGCGGTTTTCTGAAAAAATAAGACAGGCGGCCCCCGTCTCATGTTCTGGCGTCTATGTTATGAACCACCGCTACGCCTGCACCGTCACCGGCGACTTCACCCAGGAGCAGCTCCAGCAAGCTAAACTGTAACGCCATGGAAAAGAACAGAACAGCCCGGGAACTTGCGGAGATCCAGATGGATGACACCCGCATCGCCGTCTACCAAGGCATCGCTCTCTACAAAGAGGAACTTTGCAAGCACCTCATGTCCTTCTACAAGGGAGAGCTGGCCGTGTATGTAAAAAGCGCCGACGTCTTCCACCAGCCCGTCCACATCCACATCGGCAAAGGGGGCCACGTCTACATCGAGAACGGCGGCGAGGATTACTTCGTGGGAGAGGACCGCCTGGAGATGATCATCGACGAACTCTGCGCCGGGCGCGTTTACCAGAACGGGAAATACTCCAGGAGGGTCGGCTTCCTGCTAGCGCCATTAAAGAAGACCCTGCCGATGCCCTTCGACCATATACTCCTGCCTTTTTGACGTATGAAGAAGATCATGTTCTCACACAAATGGGGCCTTCAACAGGCCGTCATCGACGGAACGAAGACCACCACACTCCGAATCATCCCAGAGAAGACCATCAAGGCATCGAAGGATCCGGCCAACCCCTTCGACTATCCGGACCGGGAGAAGCTCATCCTGGCCGCCCCCTATAAAGTGGGCGACGTCGTGGCCGTGGCCGAAGCCTATCAGGACATCTTTTCGCCCCTGGACTGGGTGAACCGACTCATCTACCAGGACGAGCCGGGCTGGAAGAACAAGATGTACGTGAGCGCCGACCTCATGCGCTACTTCATCGTCATCACCGGCGTCTCCGCCAGGGAGGTCCAGAGTCTTACGGAGGAAGAGTTGCTGGCCGATGGCCTGCACGCCTTCCGGGATGCAGCGCTCCAGGCCCGGCCGACCCTGGCCAAGGAGTTCCGGAACGGCCGCCTGGTTCCGGAGTTCTTCTTCCAGACCATGCACCTGGACATCCAGAAAGACAACCTGCTGGTGTACCGCTACACTTTCGAGCTCTGCCGGCGAGGCACCTGCCGCGTCTGCGGCTGCACGGAGACATCCCCGTGTTTATACTGGCGCCACGGAGTCGCCCAGCCCTGCTGGTGGTTCGATGCCTCCGAGACGCTCTGTAGCCACTGTGCAATCCCGGAGATAGCCGACAGTCCGGACACCATTCACGCTATAAAACAGCAACCATGAAAAAGCCCCACATCACCCGGTACTGCATCCGTGGAAACTCCCGGATGACCAAGAAAAAGGAGATTATCTCCGGCCCCTTCGACACCCAGGCCAAGGCCCTGGAAACTCTCGCCTATATGGCCAAATACTACAGAAAAACCCACACCTACGCGCGTGTGGCAAAAATGAAATGAAACCAGGCATGACACTCCAGGAGGAATACCGGGCGCAGCGCGAAAAGCTGGCCACCGGCTACGGTTTCGGGGATTTTATCGACATGTTTGCCGCCCCGACGCAGCCGCCTGTCTTCCTGTCCGTCTCCCTAGATCACGTAAAAGACAACAATCCAAGCGAATGAACTACACCACCGCTCCACTCCCTTTTCTCGGCCAGAAGAAAGACTTCGCTGGCCGTTTTTCCGATGCCATCAGCTGCTTCACCGGCATCCCCTCACCCTTCCGGAACGCGGTCCGGATGAGCCGTTCCGGAGGCATCCGCGACATCCGCATCACCGATCTGATGCTCTTCCGGAATTAACGGCCGGAAAAGCCGAAAACACAGCGCCCCGGAGCACCCTCCGGGGCTTTTTCGTACCCCAGGGGAGGAAACCCGCCGGCTGCCCGGCCCGTGGCCGGAATAGCGGCTGCAGGATAAGTCAGTTTTCGGGAACCGGAAACTGGCCTTTCAGTGCGAGTGTGCTGCAATTTCGCCCCCTGGCAACCCCCAAATAAAGATAATAATGAAAGTGTGCGGGAGGACTGAAAAACACGGAAGGCGCGGAGAATCAGCGAGATACATATATTATTATTAAATTTTTTTCTTTACTTAATACCCTACCCTTAAAAAATGGAAAAAAGTGTGCAAGTGTGCTACACTTTCAGTTAGCAACTTTTACGCGCTTTAAATTAACATTTTTAAAGCACTGATTTTCAGGTTAAAGAATGTAAGAAAATCACTTCAAATAAACCGCGTAATTGAAAGCACACATCCAGCACAAACCAGCACGATTTAGCACACTTGTCCCAGTCACCGCCCTGCACACTTCATTTGTACTGCTTAAATCGCTGATTTATAGCACGTTAATAGCATTAGCACACTTGCACACTTTTTCAGGCATTTTTGGGAGGGGGTCTCGTTTTTCGTGAATTTTTCTAACTTTATTCGCAGAGGGTCCCAGTCCCCGGAAAAGACCGAGATTTTTTTGATATTTGCGCCATGGCTCCAGACATCACCAATACCCAGACGGTCACAGTGAAGGTGCTCCCGGCTCTCCGGGCGTACATCCTCGCCGTAAACAATGACTCCGACATCATCCTCCCGAGCCGTGAGTCCAGGCTGTGGGGTCTGGTGAAGATGCACCTGGCCACCATCCCGCCGGATTACAAGCCGACACCAGCAGGCGGATCGGAGAGCTGCATCCGGATCGGCATCTACAAGACCAAGCGCCAGGAGTACAACCGGAACGCCCGCCGCGTCATCTACCAGGAGACCCTCTTCCGCGACTATCTGACACCCGCCGGTCAGAAGGTCATCGCCGACTACCTCACCAGGTACTTCAAGCAGACCTTCAGGAGCTACATGTCCGGAGCCCTGGGCAATAACGACAAGCTCTCCATCCACGACGCCATCCTCCAGTTCTGCGCGCTTTACAAGATAAACATGGACATCATCACCTACGAGATGCTCCGGAAGGACTGGTTCCGCTTCCGCCGCCGGCGCCCTTCCGGATATGTAATTCCGATAGAAAACAAAGACTTTTAGAAAAAAGTCACCCCCCGAAAAGTCCCACTTTTTAGCGTTCATTTTCGCCAGTTATGACAGAAATCTCCAGCCACTTCGCACTCATCGACCCCGAGCTCATCCGCGAGACCATGAAGCTCCAGCGCGTCACCTATATCCCGACCGGTTCCCAGGAGTTCAACTGTATCGCGCCCATCTCCCTCACCCAGACGCCATCCACCGGCAACTCCGGAACCGTCTGGAACATCTCCTTCAGGGCGGTGACGAAAGACTGCGCGGTGCGTGAGTATAACGGCAGCCGCTATTACATCGCCGTCATCATGAGCGACGGGTCCGCCAGGATCATCGGTACAGCTTCGGAGGTTCCCCTGGTGACTGTGACCCCGTACGGGAACTCCAGCGAAGTCGCCACCACCTTCAGAGCTGCCGTTCCTATCGACCTGTAGCGGGTTTTCTGTCCTATTTTATACCGTTTCGGCTGCGTAATTTTGCGAAAACGGTATAATATGAAGCACAAACCACAGCCGACCATTGTCTTCCTCACTGACATCCCCGCTCCGGCTTCCGGAGACCAGGAGCTCATTGTCATCTCCGACGAAGACAAAAAGGCATACCGAGAGGCCATCGTCAAGCCCTCCGCCTCCCTCCTTGCATATCCTTCCGACTTTTCCGACCCGGAGATCCAGGCCGGAAGCATCGCATACCATCCCATTTTCGGCACCATTTCCTACCGTTCTTGGTGGCGCTTCTCCACGGCCCAGTTCATGGCCGACCTGAAAGCCGCCGAAGAGAACCCGAACATCTACGGCCACCTCATCCATGTGGACAGCGGCGGCGGTGACGCCTTCGGGCTCCATGAGGCCTTCGAGCTGGTGCGCGACCTGAAGAAGCCCTGCGTGGCCGTCATCGAGTCCTGCGGTGGTTCCGCCGGTTACTACCTGGCAGCTGCCGCCGATAAGGTGTACGCCTCGGCGGAGTTCTCCATGGTGGGCTGCATCGGCATCGCCTCCGTCATTGTGGACGACTCCGAGTACTGGGAGAAGTCCGGCGTCAAGTTCCGGACCCTGGTCTCCAACTACTCGCCCCTGAAGAACAAGGTCTTCCACGACGCCGAGGAAGGGAAGACGAAGGAATACGTGGAGCGCTACCTGGACCCCATGGCGCTCCAGTTCATCAACGACGTGAAGTCCGTCAGGCCTTCCGTCTCCGAAGCCGCCCAGCAGGGCGACACGTTCTACACCCAGGAGGCCATCGCCGCCGGGCTCATCGACGGGAAGAAGTCCGTGGATGACGTTCTGGACGAGATGCTCTCCGAAGCAGCTGCTGCCATCGAGAAGCAGCACATCGAACAGATAACTCCATCCGTAGATATTAACACCTTAAATTTCAACTAGTAATGAAGAAATTTATTACCAGGCTGAAGGCCGTGGCCGAGAAGCTGGGCCTCCAAGCCAAACTCGCCGACAAATCCCTGTCTGCCGAAGAGCAGAAGCAGATTGTCGCGGAGTACCACAAAATCCACGGCGAGGGCTCCTTTGACGCCGACAAGGCGGAGTTCGAGGCCGAGCAGAAGACCGCCAAGGAGAACGCAGCCCTCCAGGCGACCTTCGCGTCCGTCGCCCAGGAGCTGGGTGTAGACGTCACCGCCGAACAGGCCAAGACTCCGGAAGGACAGGCCAAGATTCTGGGCGCCATCTCCGACCTGAAGGAGACCATCACCAAGATGGGCGCACAGAGTCAGGACCCCAAGCCCGAGGCCACCGTCGTGGCTCCCGTAGCCGTGACCGGTCTCCACACTGCCGAGGCTGCCTTCGGCATCAAGCACCCGTTCTACGCCACCACCAAGCGCTACAACCGTATCCTGGTGGAAGGCAAGATCACCGGCACCCCTTCCAAGGCTGACCGCGACACCCTGGAGGCCGACGTGACCGCCTACGCCGAAGGGCTCACCGCCCGCTACGCCGAACTGAAGGAAGCCGGCCTCCTGACCGCCATCCGTCAGGGCACCGTGGATCTCACCGCCCTGTCCACCGACACCGAGATCGGCACCCGTCAGTTCAACATCCGCCGCGATATGCTCATCGCGCGCATCGTCACCCTGCCTTCCCTGGCCGACATCTTCCCCACGGTGTCCAACGTCCAGAGCGGTCAGGTGATCACCAACGTCCTCCTGTCCGAGGTCTCCCAGTCCTACCAGGCCGGTGAGGTCTTCAAGGGCGGCGCCGAGTTCCTGCCGGAGAAGGCCATCGTCCACGACGCCATGGCCAAGGTCCTGTTCGAGGATATGAAGCAGCTGGAGTACAGCTACCTCAATTATCTGAACCGCGAGGGCTCCGACCCCGTGAAGTGGACCCTCATCGAGTGGATCATCCTCCAGCTGGCCACCCAGATCAACAACGAGCGCGTATCCCGCTCTATCGTAGGTGTGCGTGTGGAGCCCGTCAAGGGTGTAGCCTCTCCTGCCAACTTCGCATCCACCGGCGTCCTCTGGCGCCTCATCTCTCTGTTCGAGGGCAAGAAGCTCCTGCCCTTCACGGACAGCGCCCTGGCCGACTACAGCGCCGCCGACTTCGGTGACGTGGTGGTCGCCTTCGTGGAGAAGATCAAGGTGGTCCAGCCGGAGCTCGGCAAGAAGATGACCATCTACCTGAACGCCACCCACATCCCCCTGTACCGCAAATGGTACCGTGCCACCTTCGGCAAGGACATGGACTTCGAGGGCGAGGCAAAGAACAAGGTGCCCTACCACGACAACCCCATCAAGTGGGTGCCTAACATGGGCAACCTGAAGTTCATGTTCGCCACCATCGAGGGCAACATCGAACTACTCCAGAACTTGCCCGGCGAGGAGTACAACACCAAGTTCGAGCGCCATCTGGAGGAGGTTATGGCCTACTCCTACTGGAAGGAAGGCTCCAGCGCGAGCTTCGTCGGCAAGGCGTTCCAGACCCTGGCCGCCCTCATCGCCAACGCAGGCGCGGGCCAGTACGTGTTCATGAACTGGCCGGTGATCGAAATCGCCGCCGACGCTACCACCCCGTCCGTCAAGGACGCAGCCGGTGCCGACCTGGGCTTCCTCCTGAAGACCAACGCGAACACCAAGGCCACCGCCATCACCGACATCCTCGGCGCCAAAGCAGGCGTGGTTTACCGTATCGAGTGCGGCAGCACCACCAACGCCACCACCATCGCCAAGAGTGGCAAGTTCGCCAAACTCACGGCAGCATGGGAGCCCAGCGCCGTAGGTGCCTACCTGAAGGTGTACTACAACCCGGCCGATGACGAGTTCATCGAGGTAGCCCGCGGCTAATCTTGTAACCAAGGAGGGCCGGTCCATCCGGCTCTCCTTTAATAAGCTACAGCCATGAAGAAAGTACCTACCATTGCATCCGTAACGGACCACGAAACCCAAGGGAAGCGCATCTACACCGACATCTTCCTCATCCCGGAGGATTCCGTAGACCTGTCCACCGAGCCGGAGATCGACGAAGAGGAGCGGACCATGGAAGCCCTCACCATCAAACAGGGAGAGGCCTGGGTGAAACACCAGGCCGTGAAGTTCACCCCGGCCGACACCAACGAAGGCCAGGGCGGTGACATCACCACCGACGTGAACGGCAACCTGGTCTACACCGTAGGCGGAGACCGTCCGGAGATCGACGACTTCATCGAAAACCAGCACGGCCGCGGGTTCTTCATCGGAACCATCGACCGCGTCTCTGGTAAGAAGAAGATCTACGGCCGCCCCCGCTGCCCGTACTACTTCCAGAACCACAGCCGCCGGAAGAACGGAGAGAACACCAGCTGCGACATCACGTTCACCAGCCCCTTCATCTTCCAGCCCCTGGAGTACCTGGGCGAGTTCACCACAACGGTCAAGCCCGGAACCTAACAGGCAACCATCTCACCAGACAGGGCCGCAGGAGCAGGCGGCCCTGTTTTATCTAAAGACCCCAAAAGATGTACGACTTTCTCACAAAGAAAAAACTAAAGAAACGTGCCCAGGCGGGCCATATCCAGACCTATCGCGCCATGCTTTCAGAGCGCCAGGTTCCCGCCTCCGGCTGGGTGGCCATCAACCCCCAGGAGCTGGCCGAGGATCTGCTGTACATCCTGCTGGACTACTACAGCATCGAGGAAATCGAAGCACGGGCGAGCGGTGCCGTACCGGCAGCCGACCATTTTCGTGACGCCACGAAAATGACCGGAGACACCACTGGCAGTGAGCCGGTAAAAAAAAAGTTTCTAAACAGCAGGAATATCCGAACATCCGCTGGAAAGACATGGACGACCCTGTCGTCCGCCTGGCGGACAGTATCTTCTCGGATCGCATCAGCTGCTGGCAGCGTCTTCAAGAGCTCGAAAAACTGACGCAGGAAGAGAGCGCCCCGGTGGCCATCCTCCAGGAGATCGTCCAGCTGGAGATCCGCCGCGAGCTGTGCTTCCAGGAGCTCCGCCACCTGAACGACAAGGGCTCCTTCCTGGGCAAGCATCCCTTCATCTCCCAGAAGTCCGAGCGCGAGCAAGTGTTCCAGATGCTCAAAGACGACCCGGACACCTACTTCGACGAGCGGAAGAAAATCGAGGACAACATATCCCGCTACTCCTCACAGATCAACGGAAAAAAATCATCTGAAGCCGTCCGTGAACGTGCGAAGGCCAGCCTGGAAAAGTACCAGGTGAAGCTCCAGCTGTACAAGGACGTCTTCCGTGAATATATGGGCAGACAATGAAATTTGAAGACCACACCGAAGAGTTCACCAACCAGGTGAAGGATCTGGCCGTCATGGGCCTGGTGCCCCGTCAGATAGCGGAGCGCCTATGCCTGGAAGGAGAAGAGCGCCGCGCCTTCATGATAGCCATCATGACCGACAAACACCCGCTGCACGAGGCCTACATCACCGCCCGGCAGCATGGGATGGAGGATGCCGACACCGCGCTCATCACCCTGGCCGATGCCGGTGACACCGACGCCCTGGAGCTGCTCTACAAGGTGCGCTGGCAGGATAACGTGAACAAGGTGAAAAAAGAACTATTTGACGTATGAGACCAGACCGCCTCGAACTGCTGGCCACCTATGACGCCGACGCCATCCAGTCCTTCCTGGCCACCCGGAAGTCCGAAGTCATCCCTCCGGACATGCGCGACTACATCCTCCAGCTGGACTCCCTGGCCAAAATCTTCCACTACCACAAAAACAGCCAGAGCCGCGCCATCGAGGAGCTGCGGAAGCAGTGGCCCACGCTCACTGTTTCCCAGGCCCGGGAAATCTACCGCGACGCCATGGAGTACTTCTACCAGGACGCCGGTGTCAGCGCCAAGGCCTGGGATAACAAGTACGCCGACGCCCTGGACGACCTGGCCCGGGCCGCTATCGCCGCGGAGAAGTTTGCCACGGCCGAGAAGGCCTTCACCAAGGCGCACGAGCTCCGGACCAAGCAGCGGGAGCAGGAGTCGTTCCAGTGGCACGCCCCGGTCTTCTTCATCAATATCAACGTAAAGCCGGAGGATCTGGGCTACGCCTCCCAGCGCCTCATGGACATCGCCCGCCGCCACGAGGATGACGAACTCCGGAAAATGATCAAGGGCCTGGAGACCACCGATGCCGAGAAGATCCGGCTCATGAACGAGGCAGGCATCCAGGATGCCCAGCTCGTAGAAGAAACCCCTGAAGACGATGAGTAAAGCACCCGCCGCTCCAGACTACGTGGAGCTCTACCAGAACAAGGTCCAGGCCCTGGTGAACATCGTGGACCCGAACAAGCTGTTCGCGGTGGCAGGCCGAGCCCTGGGTAAGACCTCCCAGATAACGGCCCGCCGGATCCTGCGTGTGGCCGATGAGATGCCCAGGGAGGTGTCCATCATCTCCCACAAGAGCTTCGTGGCCCTGTTCACCAACGTCATCCCAACCATTCTGGAGACCTTCCGCTCGGAGGTGACGATGCCGGACGGCAGCACCCGCCCCCAGCTCATCGAGGGGGTGGACTACGTGGTAGGGGAGAAGGACCTGCCCAAGCACTTCCAGAGCCCGCGCTATCCGCTCCTCTATCCGGAGCGCTCCATCGTCTTTGCCAACGGACACGTGCTACAGGCCGTGTCCATCGACAGGGCCGAGTCCATCGCGGGCCGTTCCGTGGTCCACGCCTTCCTGGAGGAAATGAAGTACAGCGACGGCGAGAAGGTGCGGACGCGCATCATCCCGGCCATCCGCACCTCCCGTATCGGCATGGGCTCCGAGGCCCACAAATCCCACCTCCATGGCGGCATCACCGGTGTCACCGACATGGGCCGCGTCTCCCTGGGCGAGTTCAACTGGTACCAGGACTACGAGAAGGAGACCGACCCGCAGCTCATCGCCGACATCGTCACCCTCTCCCTGGAGATAAACAAGGCCCAGTACAACGTCTATATGGGCCAGAACGTGACCGCGGCGCAGAATAAGATCCGGAAGTACCTGCCGCTCCTCCGGAGGCTCCAGAAGGACGCCACGCTGTACGTGCGCGCCAGTACCTTCGCCAACCGTGACGTACTGGGCCTGGAGTACTTCAAGACGCAGCGCGAGATCCTGGCCATGTCCGAGTTCCTCTCCTCCATCTGTTCCATCGGAGACCGGAACCGGGACAACCTGTTCTTCGACCTGTGGGATGAGCAGAAGCACACCTACGACGACAGCTACAAGTACAGCGTCATCGACAAGCTGAACCTGAAGGAAGCCTTCCGCATCACAGCCGAACACCTGAAATACTACCAGCCCCACGAGAAGCTGCTGCTGGGCTACGACCCCGGCTCCTTCTCCTCCGTGGTGGCCGCCCAGGTGGACCGCGGCGCCAACACACTCCGGATCCAGAAGGAGTTCTTTGTCTATCCTCCGGAGGATGCCGCAGACCTGGCCGCCCAGATAAACGCCTACTACGGCCCGGCCGCGAAGCTCCGGCAGATAGACCTGTACTACGACCGCGCCGGCAACAAAAAGAACAAACAGTACGAGAAGGACGCGGAGACCGACGCCAAGCGCCTGAAGAAAGAGCTGGAGAACTACGGCTGGCGGGTGCGCCTCATGAACCTGGGCCAGGCCACCATCTTCCACTGGCAGCACTACCGGCTATGGCGCCGGCTGCTGGCCGAGAACGAGCGCAGCGTCCCCCGGATCCGCATCGACTCCAATGAGTGCCAGAACCTGGTGAGCGCCATGTACTGCTGCAAGAAAATCCCGGGATCCTCTCCCGTGGAGCTGGATAAAAAGCCGGAGAAGACCGTGCCCATCCAGCTACAGGCAGGACTCACGCCGCAGATCCCGTCGGCCATGACGTACCTGGTATGGGGGCTGTACGAGAAATTCTTCCCGGGCGTCAAATCCTTCACCAACACCGGCGGCGGTTTTCAGAATTTTATGGGATAAAATCCTGCACTTTCCCCTCTTTTGTGGCAAAAATACCAGAAAAGAGGGGGTATTTTTTGCATTTTCACACACGGAATGTGGGACACTGTGAGATTTATAAAATAGCTATCCTTCTGTGACTGGGACAGTTAAGCAAAAAATTTTCATCGTTTTCAAAAAATCCGCGCTTCGAGAGCGCGCCGCCGCTCATTTTTCCGTTTGTAATACAACGGGCCGAAGTGACGGAAATATGACAGACCGCCCGGTTTTTGTCCTTTTCCGGGAACGGACTCCGGACTATCTTCGCATCAGATAAAAAAGCCATGGAAACAATCAAAGGAATAGCAGCGCTACAGAGGGCCGAGCTCATCTCCAAGATGGGCGGCAGCTTCTCCATCTCCTTCTTCCCCTTCTCCAGGAAGAAGCCGTCGGCCGACCCGGACGCCCAGCTGAAGACCTTCCAGAACTGCACCATGCGCCTCCCGCTGCCCCACGATAAGTTCGACATCGACGGCAAGCACTTCTTCCTGTTCACCACCGACGACGATAAGCCGCGCGCCTGCTACCGTGTGCTCATCCGTTACATCGGCTTCTCCGACGAAAATTTCAAACTGTATAGAGTCCTTTGGTATGAATAAATTCGGCATCATAACCGGCGCGGGCTATGCCTTCACCTACCAGATCGGCAAGGGCCCCATCGCATCCCTGGACACCAAGGCACCGTCCAGCTCCGAACGCTCCGTCCCCCTCTCCGCGCAGAGGATGAACCCCTACTTCTTCTGGCCTGCCGGTGAGCATAACGATGACCCGGACGTCTGCGCCGACCTTATCAGCGGGAACCGCCTGCTCCCTTCCCTCATCGAGAAGCAGGTGTCCATCCTGTACGGCACGGGCCCGATGCTCTACACGGAAGAGATCCAGAAAGACGGCACCGTCAAGCGCCGCTACCTGAAGGACCCCGAGATCCAGGAGTGGCTGGAGAGCTGGCAGCAGAACGGACTGCCGGCATCCTACCGCGACTACCTCCGGAACTGCATCCGCAGCTACTACTACAGCGAGGGTATCTACACCCAGTGGCACCTGGCGAAGGCGCTGCTGGCCGACCGTAAAGCCTCCCGCCCCGTGGTGGGTCTGGAGCACTACTCGGAGCTGCGCTGCCGTCTGGCCACGCTCACGGACATCTCCCGCAAGTCGGACGTGACGTCCAAAGACTTCGACAAGGTCCTGGTGGGCAACTGGAAAAAGGGCGGACAGACGCAGGAGTTCAAGGCCTACAAGCGCTTCAACCCCGCCAACCCGCTGGCCGTCTCCGGCGCCATCTCCTACTCCAAGAACGCCAACTACGAGACCGACATCTACGCCACGAACGTCTTCTTCAAGGGCATCAAGCCCTGGATCCGCGGCACCAACTCCACCCCGGACTACATCAACAGCTTCCTGGAGAACTCCCTGTCGGCCCGTCATCACGTCATCATCCCGGAGGCCTGGTTCGCCGCCAAGGAGCGCGCCCTTCAGGAGCTGTGCGAACTCAATGCCCGGAAAAAGTCCGAAGGAGCCAGCGACGACCAGCTCATCTCCATCAAGGTGGGCGAGGAGACGCTGGAGGTGGGCACCGAGTACACCGACGCCCTCCTGGACAAATACGCGAACATGGAGCTGGCCAACCTCACCAACTTCCTGGCAGGCCGCGGCAAGAACCAGGGCAAGACCTACGCCACCCGCTCGTTCATCAATGAGAACGGAGACGTGGAGAAGTGGGAGATCGACGAAATCCCCCAGAAATACAAGGAATACATCGAGGCGCTCATCACCTACGACAAACGCGCCGACATGGTGCTCCTTTCCGCCAAGGGCATCGACCCGTCCATCTCCAACATCACCAGCGACGGCACCATCTCCAAGTCCGGGGCCGATGCCTACTACAACTACATCATTTACCTGACGCAGCAGTCCATCCCGGAGGAGGTGGTGTGCGCCGACCTGAACCGGGCCATCTCCATCAACTTCCCGGAGAAGTACCGCCAGGGCGTGCGGATCGGCTTCCACCGGCCCACCGTCCAGCGCCAGGAAGACGTCGCACCCTCCAACCGCATGTCCAACCAACCCGAGCAGCAGTAAGCCATGAAACCCACCGACCTGTTCACCGACCTGAACGACTTCCAGGAATACACCGACGGCCTCACGGCCGACACCACCTACGCCCAGCTGGGCCCCTCCATCACCACCGTCGTGAACGCCACGGTGCTCCCCATGGTGACGGCCCAGGTGTACATCGCCCTCGCCGATGCCGCCGCCCCCGAGGAGGGAGACACGGAAGAAGAGAAGGCCGCCAAGGAGCGCGCCCTGGAAGGGAAGGAACTCCTGAAGACCGCCGTGGCTGCCGGAGCCATGCTCCAGTACCAGATCTTCGCCTCCGTCAAGAAAAACGGAAGCGAGGGCTCCCTGTACAAGTACCAGCACGAGGAAATCAAGGACCACTACCGCGAGGCACTCTGGGGTGCCATGGACCAGCTGCTGGAGCTGCTGGACGCGAACCCTACCATCGGAGACTTCGAGAAAACCGACGAATACAAAGAGCGCCAGGAGCTGCCGGTGAAGAACGCCCGGGAGTTCGACCGCTACTACGGCATCGGGGCCAGCAGCTTCTTCTACCACAAGGTCCTCTTCCTCATCCGCCAGGTGTGGCGCTCCGACGTGAAGCCGCTCCTCCCGAAGGAGCCCACGGAGGAGATGACCGAGCTGGCCAAGGAGGCCCTCTGCTACAAGGTGGTGGCCCTGGCCGTCATGCAGTTCGACGTGACAGAACTCCCGCGGGCTATCCGCTGGGATTATAACCACGAGTACACCAAGGGCTCCGACCCCCAGACCCGCTCCAGCCTGTATGCCCAGCTCATCGCCCGCTTCAACTCCGACGCGGCCACCCTGGAGAACCTGAAGCGCTCCGCCTCCGGCGTCACCGCCGTGGGGATGAATAACAACCGCGAGGAGAACAAATACTACGGCGTACTATGAACAAAGTCAGACTGAACGGCTCCACCTACCTCCTGCCCGCCCGCTGGAGCGACATCCGCGACCGCGCCCAGTTCGTGGATATCTGCCGTGCGCTGCTGGAGTTCGAGACCGGCCTGACCTCCTTCGATGAGTTCCGCCTGTCTCTGACCCTGGCCATCCTGCGCCTGAAGCCGGAGAAGCTCCACGCCTCCGAGGCCCTGCACGAGAACCTCTTCCGGATAGCGGAGCTGCTGAACTTTCCCTATACCATCACCGAGCACCCGGACGGCTCCCGCACCGCCGCCATCACCATCCGCCTGGAGCAGAACCTGCTGCCGGAGGCCGGTGGTGTCACCGGCTACCGCTACGTCACCGACGCCGCCGGCATCGTGGACACCGACCTCACGGCCGCCCAGTATGTGGAAGCCCTGGCCATCCTGCCCCACGTGCGCGCCGCCCTGTCTGCCGGCAGGGATGCAGACCCGGCCCTGGACGCCCTGGCCCAGACGCTCTACCCGGGAGCCTCCGGGCTATCCAGGGATGAGAAGGTGGCCATCTTCTACAACTACCGCGGCATCATGGACACCATCGCCGCGGATCCGGACTACGATCTCATCTTCAACACCCAGCCCGCCAAGGGTGCGCCCTCGCCGGTGGGACCGCAGTCTTCCATCCTCGCCCTCTCCAAGGCCGGGTTCGGCAACATCGAGCAGATCCGCGCCCTGGACGTGTACACCTACCTGGCCGCCCTGGTCCAGCAGACCGTGGACTCCATCCGGGCCCTCGCGGGCTCCGGCATGAAGACCGGGGAGGTGGCGGACCGGCTCCGCCTGGATCCCGAGCAGGTGGCCCCCTATATGCAAAACTGACCCCGCCATGTTTATCAAGGACATCTTCCAATACTTCGCCGCCTTCGTTCCCGTGGACGTCCTGGCGCGCACGTTCCAGCTCTCCAGCGGCCAGGAGTACAAAGCCTTCAAGGCCGAAGTGCTCCTGGCCCAGAGCGACCACCGGCTCTCCGGCATCACGGACTTCATCTTCGGCATCGACGCCGACATGATCCGCCAGCGCATCACCTCCGTCCGGGGCCCCTACCTCTTCGTGGAATACAGCCGCGTCACTTCCACCATCGCCGCCAAGGTGGACCGGAAGGACGACCGCTTCCACGTGGCCCTCTCCGTGGCTGCGCCCCAGCCCGACAACTACGACCTGGTGGGGAGCGCCCTGGACCAAGACACGACCCTCGCCCTCATCAGCGCCATCCGGCGCCACATGCGGGATGACGATGACCCCCAGCGTGGCATACAGTGGATGGAGTTCCCCGCCACGCTGTCGGTCTGGTCATCCAAGGAACTCTCGAACTCACACGGCTGGTCCATGGAGTTCGACATCCTGGGCGTGGACATCATATAAAGAAACCGGCAATCCGGAATCTGTTTGTTCATAATTTTAGGTTTTTTATGGCTGAAGGCTCGCCGGGAGGCGCGCCTTTAGTGTTTTTACGGCGATACAAGAAAAAAGTTTTGCAAAATAAAAATAAATCCCTACCTTTGCGATGTCATACATATCACAAGTCTATATCGGGGCGCCTTCTTTCCGGAGACAGTTTCCCATACAGACAGGCGAAAAGAGAAATTTGCCCAGGTTCGCGGCATCCGTAAGGACCCGCAGCAGCGCCCCAGGTGTATGTGTATGACAGAGCCTGGGCTTTTTTTATACCTTTTGCTTATGTCATACAAAGCAACCGCCCCGACCCAGAAGGGCATCAAGGCCACCACCGAGGCCATCGAGAACATCCTGGAAGGCAGCGCCCAGCTCCAGATGTGTCTGAACCTTTACAGTACCGCAGCCGCGGACAATTCCATCCCCATCGACCAGCAGGCCTGGAAGGAGGCCGCCGAGCTCATGCGCGCCCTGAACCGTCTCATGTACGGCGAGAAGGCCCGCATGGACCACATGGCCAGCAACCTCCGCGTGGAGACCTCCGTCAAGCGCTCCGTGCGCTCATTCCGCCGCAAGGCTTCCATGAACATCGCAAGCTAAAGGAGGACCGAGCCATGAACGGAACCATCAAACGCATACATACTACCCGCGAGGCTGCCTTCGGCGCTGCCACGCTGGACTTCTACCGCGAAGGCGGCACCCTGTCCATAGAGCTCCGCAACGACTACAAGGACGCCCTCGTGGCATCCGACGGGATGACCTACAGCCGACACATGGCCGTCTACGACCTCCGTGACTTCGGTCCGCTTCCCGAGAAGCTGGGCTGCTACCACGCCTTCACCAAGGGAGGCATGGAGTACATCGAGTTCTTCCTGGAAAAGGAGGAAATCCACGCGCTGGAGACATATATCCGTTTTGGAAAATGGGAATAGGAGGACCGAGCTATGGACGAACCCATCATAAAAAGCACCGGCAAGCCCGGCACCGTCATCCAGGACACCATCATCCAGGCGGTCTGTGAGACCAAGGCCCTGGCCGACAGCCTGGACACCCTCCAGAGTATATGCGGAGGCGATCCGCCGCACGCCCAGATCATCGAGCTGTACCAGCGGACCATGCTCACGCGGACGGAACTCTCTGAAATGCTCACCGACCATTTGATAGACCAAAGAAATCGCTTATCTTTGTAGTGCCATGTTCACCGACGACTTCACCCACCAGATAGGCTCCGTGTTCAACGTCCAGACGACCGCGCTGCTCGCCAAGCAGAGCGCCGTGGCGGCCAGCACCTTCACCAGGCGCACCGGCCGCCTGTCGGCATCCCTACAGGACCGCGCCACCATCACCGGCACCGCGGCCCAGCTGGAGTACCCCAAGTACATCCGCTTCCTGGACATGAAACGCAGCCGCACCGGAGCACGCAAGATCCACGGGCCCATTTATAACCGGCCCATCTACGGCTATCTGGTGGGGGGCGTCCGCCGGTTCCTGAACGCGGCCATCCCCAAGGCTATGATCCGCGCCATCGACGGCGCCATCACCAGCGTCAAATAGCCATATTTATCCCAGGAAAGGGCAGATGCAAATCTGTCCTTTTTTTATTTGTGTTCCGGGGCTATTTTCGCCCAGAATAAAACCCCGGGATATATGGGAAAACTGGAAAATGAAATAGTCAAATTTATCGCCGAGGTAGAGCTGGACCCGCAGACCGCCGCCCAGTACCAGCAGAACCTCGCCGACACGGAGAAGCACAACGAAGCCCTCCGGAAGTCCATCTCCGAGACCGTCAGGAAGATGGAGGAAATGCGCGCCCAGGGTAAGCAGAACACCGAAGAGTTCAAGCGCCTGCAAGCATCCCTCGATGCCGACGTGAAGGCCCTGAAGGAATCCACCAAACAGTCGGACAAGTACGCCGCGGCCCTGGGTGTCCAGGCCATGAGCATGACCCAGCTCCAGCAGCGCGCCAAGCTCCTCCGGAAGGAGATGAACGCCGTCCACAAGGAGACCAACCCACAGCTGTGGGAGAAGTACCACAAGGAGCTCCAGCAGGTGGAGAAACGCATGGCCGAACTGAAAGGCGGCACCGACAGCTTCGGCAAGGCCTTCTCCGGACTGAAGGGGAAGATCGTCCCCACCTTCGACGTGGTGTCCCTGGGGCTCAAAGGCATCCATGCCCTGGTACAGGGCGGGAAGAAGCTCTGGGGAGACCTGAAGACCGAAACCCAGAAGTGGGGAGACGCCATCCAGGTGGAAGTGGCCGCAGCCGAGGCCGTCTGGCATCACTTCGTCAGGAATATCTCCGCCTCCCGTAATGAGATCACCCTGACCTACCGGGAGGTGGCCGCCCTGGCCCGCGAGGCCGCCAAACTGAAGGACGAGATCTTCGAGCTCACCAACTCCTACAAGATAGAAGAGGCCCAGGCCCAGCAGACCATGCAGGAGCTGGAGGCCACCTTCCGGAACACATCCCTCCCTATCGAGGAGCGCAAGACAGCCCTGGAAAAAATGAAGGACCTGGAGCTCAAACTGGCCCAGGACCGTCTGCTCATCGCCAAGCAGGCAGAGGACGCCGCCTACGACGACTTCCGCAGGATGACAGCCCTGGACCGCGAGGCGGCCGAGTCTTTCATATCGAACTACCTGGAGGCGAAGAAGAGCGGCCTCACGGAGGAAGCCGAGGCCTACGCCCAGCTGATCGCCCAGGAGGAGTACCTGAACACGGCGGTCACCTCCGGCGCCTTCGTCTCCAAAAAGACCTACCAGAACACCTACGACAATCTGGAGCGCGTCCGCCAGAAAATCGCCGACACATCCGACGAGGTGAAGACCTTCTACGCCCAGCTCCAGCAGTACAACCTGGGGAACGACGCCGTCACGGGCGCCTACGCCGACGCCTTCGCTGGCCGCATCCAGGCACAGGCAGCAGCTGACCCTTCCGCCATGGATGCCAAGTATGCCCGCCTGAACGGACAGCTCTCCGGGAAGGGGTCGGGCCGTGGCGCTTCCTCCGGCAGCACAACGGACCCCTACACCCGCCAAATCAAGGCCCAGGAGGAGCTCTACAAGGAGCAGCTGCTTCAGCTGAAGAAGTCCCTGGCCGACCAGGAGATCACCCAGAACGTCTACGACGCCAAGGCCCTGGCCCTCCAGCAGGCCCACATCAACGCGAAGATCGCCATCAATAAGGCCTACAACAAGTCCACCGTGGACCTGGAGACCCAGCAGGCCGACATCCGCATCAACCAGCAGAAGAAGATCCAGGCCGTCCTGGAGAAAGGGAACGAGGAGTTCCTCGCAGAGATGGAGCGCCAGTCCAAGGAGACCGACGCCGCCATCGACGCCTACCTGGACTCCCTCGTCGCCTCCGTCACCGATGCCATCGACGACCCGGCGCTCCTGGATCCCGTCAAGCGCCTGGTCGAGCTGGCCGAGGATGAGCTGACGGCAGACAAGAAGAGCCGCGGCGCCCGCCGCCAGCAGGCCGACACCAACTACGACACGGAGCTGGCCACCCTCACGGAGAAGCACGAACTCATGCTCGTCTCCGAGGAGGAGTTCCTGGCCCGCAAGAAAGCCCTGCACGAGGAGCACGCCAAGGAGATCGCCCAGATAGAGCTGGAGGCGTGGGATAACGCCTTCTCCGCGGCCTCCGACATGCTCAACCAGATGGCCCAGCTGTCCTCCTCCATGCAGGAGGCGGAGTTCGCCCAGGTGGACGCCTGGAAGGAGAAGGAGCTGGCCCTGGCCGGTGACAATGCCGACGAACAGACCCGCATCGAGGAAGAGGCGGAGGCCAAGAAACTGGAGATCCAGAAGAAGTACGCCGACGTGGACATGGCCATCAATATCGCCAAGACCATCGCCGACGGTGCCGGGGCAGCCATCAAGGCCTTGTTTGATCTGGGTCCCATAGCCGGCGGCATCATGGCCGGCATCATTGCCGCCACAACAGCAGCGCAGGTGGCCACCATCGTGGCCCAGCGGAACGCCATCCAGAACGCGGCCCCCGGCGCTGCATCCGCCAGCTCCGGGGAGTCCTCCGTCGTGGGGTTCTCCGAGGGTGGCTTCACCGGCCAGGGAGGCAGGCACCAGGTGGCCGGTGTGGTGCACCGCGGAGAGTACGTGGTCGCCGCTCCGGAGCTCCGCGACCCGGAGGTAGCCCGTGACGTGGCCCGCATCGAGCAGAAGCGCCGCGCCCGCATCGGCGGCCGGCAGCTCTTCGGCTCGGCCGGCTTCGCAGAGGGCGGCTTCACGTCAGAAAGCGGGAACCAGGAGACGGGCGACGCCGACACGATCCAGTTCCTGTCCGACATCCTGGACGTCCTTCTGGACATCCGCAAGACCCCTATCCCGGCCATCCTTGCCGTCTCTGACTACGAGGCGACGAAGGCACGGCTGGAGCTGTCCAAGAAATTCACATCATTAAGGAGTAAGAACGGATGAGACTGACAACCGAAACGGGCGAGCTCCTGCTTCCCGATGACTTCCGGCTGGAGATAACGGCCAACCACCCCTTCTTCTCCGACGAGGGGACGGCATCCGCGCCGCTCACCCTGCCCGCCATCGCAACCAACCGCCAGCAGCTGGGGAACCCCGAGAACCCCAACCGGGCCCGCCGCTATCCTCGTATCTTCAAGGGCACCATCTCGCACTCCACCTACTCCCGGCCGTGCAGTATCATCGTGTCCGGAGGCTCCAGGAAGGAAGGCATCGACGCCACCGTGGCACTCCAGGAGTCGGAGATGTACGCCGACCTTCAGGAGAAGAAGCTGCCGGACCTGTTCAAGGAGTACCAGATGGACGTGGGTCACGCGCCGTGGGAATATTACCACGACCGGAGCCTGGGCACCTCCAGCCCCTTCACCTTCTTCCCGGTGGCCACCGATAAGGAAGAGAATGAGGGGGCGGTGACGGTCTTCGTCATGAACCAGCCGGAGCGCAACGGCAAGTTCACCACCCGGCGCCAGGTGAAGATTGGAGACACCACGTCCATGTGCCCGACCGGCTACGGCATCACGCCCTTCTTCTACCTCTGGGCGGTCATCCGGATGGCGTTCCAGTACTGCGGGTACAACATCACCGAGAACGTCTTCGCCACCGACCCGGAGCTCCGCCACATCGTGGTCCTGAACCGCTGCGCGGACGCGCTGCTGTCAGAGGGCCATCCCTTCATTGGAGACCCAACGCCCGGTACCAACGAGAACTCCTTCTATATCCGCGGAGACATCCTCGTCCCGAACATCACCATGGGCGATCTCATCTCCTGGCTCCGGGATAAGTTCGGGGCCTTCGTCACCGTCAGGGATAAGTCCGTCTCCGTCCGCCTGCTCCGGGATGTCATCGCCGCAGGCTACGACGAGGACCTGTCTATCTACGCCCAGGATAAGCCGTCTGTGTCCTACCCGGAGCCGCGCACCCTGCACTACGAGCAGAGCGCCGATATCGACGGTGCGACTCCTGCCGCCGACTCCCTGGAGGATCTCCGGGAAGCCTATCCCGCCACCGCAGACGTGGATCAGAGCTCCAGCATCCAAGGCGCCGGACTCTTCCGCGTCTCCTCCCTGGGTAAATACTACTACAAGGAAACGGATAAGAGCGAACCCAAGCTGGTGGGCTCGGAGGCCATCGCCTTCTCCAGGAACCTGGGCATGGAAGAGGAAGAGCTGACGCCGGACGACAGCTTCGTCCCCATGATTTACCACCACAGCCTTCACCTGTACATGCCATACCTGGGAGAGCGCGACCACCGGATCCTGGATGTAACCGGCAAAGAGCGGGCGGCAGACCTTCCCATCATGGTCTGCTATGCGAACTATTTCATCGACGCCAGCGACGTGACCCACTGCGTAGGCACCACCACCGACCACATGTACGGCACCGTTCCGGCAGGATCCACCCTTCCCGGTCCGCTCACCCCGGAGGGTATCGTACAGCGGTACTTCCTGCACTACTGGACCCTCCTGGCGGACGGCGCTCCGGAGCTCCAGTGCTCCCTGAAGATACCGCTGAACGTGCTGGGCCGGATGGACATGTTCACCCCCAAGCTCCTGAACGGTGCCCTGGTGCTTATCAAATCGCTGAAGTACTCCATCTCGGCTGGCGGCGTGTCCGCCTGTGACGCTACGCTCCAGGTGCTCCCGGCCTACGACGACACCACGCCCATCCCGCAGATCCTGTTCAACGACAACTTGGTGTGGGGCATCGTAAGCACCCGCAAAATCTACAACGAAGGAAACCACAGACACGGGAAGGAGGTCTTCGAGACCGACGGCCTCGCCGATTACACCATGGCCGACGCGCCGCTCTACCCGCCGACCAAGGTGGGCGAGGTGGCGAAGTTCCGCAACCGGTGGCTCAAATACACCTTCTACAACAACGGCTTCCGGCGGCGGAGCTCCTGGGATTACACCCACAACTATACGGAATACTTTGTCGGTAAACTACAAAACACAGAGTAATGAAAAAGACCTACATTTCAGAAATCACCCAGCGTTCCACCCCGGCAGCTGCCGGCCTGGAGGACCTGGCCGACCTGGTCATCGACCAGATACCTACCGCCGCGCCGGTCTCCGTCACCATCACCGGCGACGGCCTGACGCTGGTGTCCGATAAGTACTACGGCGACACGGCCGGGGAGCTGCATCTGGACCTGCGCGACCTGGTACGGGAGAAGACATACCTGCCGGTTCCCGGCCTCAATGAAGACGAAGACGCCATCATCACCGGCATCGACTCCGTCCGCGTGGAGACGGCATCGTCCATCTACCTCCAGGTGACTGTATCGGCTGTGGGCGTCACCCGCTCCTGGGGCTTCCGGGCCTATCCCTTCAGCTTCTTCCCCTCCCGCGTGGCAACCGGTTACGAGTATAAGCCGGAGGCAGACGAAATACGGGTCCCCGGGAACTTCCTGCTGCCCTTCGCCGCCTTCGATCCCTCCCACGGAGAAAGCTCCACGTCCTTTTTCCAGATAGACTTCATATCGGCCACGAAGAAGGAGACCATCATAACCAAGGCCATCGCAGGGCCGCAGGATGCCAACATCGTGTCCTGTCTCCTGGAGCTCTCCGGGCTTCCGTACACGCCCGGGGAGCCGTTCTACCTGGAGCGCCTATGGTCCGTCGGCGCGCTGCACTTCGTGGCCCGCTCCCCGATATACATCCCCACGCAGGAAGACATGGAGCAGTATGCCTTCCTGAACCGCGCCGGCATCTACGAGAACATCCCCATGTCCGGGGTCCTGCGCGATATCCCGGAGTTTGACATTGAGGTACTCCAGCACAGCTCCGGCTTCGAGAAGGTGTCCGGCCACAGCGCCGACTTGCACGAGCAAAACAGCGGCCCCGTCACCTACCAGACCGCCAAGGCCCTATCCGCCCACATGCTCTCCAATATGGCCTACCATTTTGACAAGGCCATGGGCATCTGGCGCCGGATCATCATCGACTCCCCGTCCGTAGCCATCGCCCGCCGCTCCGGCGTGTACGACGTGGTGTTCTCCTGGCGCTACGCAGATAATGACGAAATGGATAACATTTAACACAACGATACAATGGCAACCTGCACAAAAAGGGAACCCGTAGAAAAGGGCTCCGACTTCCGTTTAAGAGTACACATCACCAACCTGGGCGACGGCATCCATGTGACGGACCAGAACGTAGACCTCACCTGCACCATCAAGGTCAAGGACACCGAGATAGCATACACCAAGGACCAGCTCACCCCACTGGACCAGGACAACTATATCATCCCGGTGGCCACCGGGACACTGGCCAGGGGCGACGTATTCCTGAAGACCGAGACCTCCGTCCCGGATATCGCCTTCCCGGACGGCACCCGCGACGAGGTAAGAACCACCGACACGGGCGTCACCATCATATAAGCCCGCGCCATGCACAAGACCAGGACCACGTTTATAGGACAGGTCGCCAAGCTGGTGGCCGAGTTCCTGCGCCACAAGGTGGAAGCGGGCCGCGACACCGTAGCCCAGACCGTGAACACGCAGCCGGAGAACGTCGTCAAGGTGACGGTGAAGCTGCTGGGGCTGGTGGCCATCGTCTCCATCGCCCCCATGAAAGGCACCCAGGTCCAGGCCGAGTTCGTGCGCACCGCTCCGGCCGCCACCATCCGCGACTGGGTGTCCAACTTCATCACCGAAGACGGCCAGTACTTCCTGCTGGCTGACGGTAAACTCTTATTTGTAAAGGAGGAAGAATAAGATGCAGATCGACCCGCACAACATCGTACTATACCGGAGTGTCTATACCGGCGAACAGATTGACACCCTGCTGGGGCTCATCCAACCGGCCAAGACTCTGGCCGAAGGGCTGGACACCCGCGTCAAGGTCATCGAGGACAAATTGAGCCCGAAGGTGGTCCTCACCATCCAGCAGATGGACTTTACCGGTGGTACCAGCATACAATCCCCGGCCGGCGGCGAGATCATCGCCGTGGAAGACCTTCCGCGTGGGTACAAGTGCTACTTCGACACCAACCACGGCTCCGAGCCTGTTCTTTTCCATGTGAACGACCAGGCCATGGGCCGACGCTATGATATAGGCACCACCACCGACAACTACTTCTGGCGTCTGGTGACAGAGGTGGGCGAAGATTACATTGTGCTCTCCAAGACCGACTGCGACCCCACGAGCGGAGCGCCTGCTGTAGGTGACAAGGTCATCACCGTGGGCAACCGCTACGACGTCCAGCGCCAGAACGTGAAAATCTCCACCACCATCGGCGAGAACCGGGACGAGTGGTATGCCGGCATCAGTTCCTACAACCTGGACAACAAGCTGGTGACGGTCGTGGGCGTGAAGGACGGCAAGGTGGGCATCTGGACCGAGAACGGCTACTTCTCCGGAGAGATACACATCACCGGCGGCCAGGGCCTGGATAACCTGGAAGAGTGGGAAGAGGTGGCCCGGCAGATCAGCGACGCCTGGGCCAAAGCTGTGAAGGCGGAGACCGATGCCGCCAACGCCCAGTACACCGCCGATGCAGCCGCCCTGCGGGCGGAACGGATAGAGCTCCAGCTGGAGCGCATCAACTCCGACACCGTCCTGGACATCACCGAGAAGAAGGTCATCCGGACGGAGTGGATCACCATCAACGGCCGCGAGGATCTGGACCGAACCGGAAACAAGGGCTCCTACTTCAAGATCCGGAACCTTTACGACCAGTACGCCAGCCTCGGCGGGCGTGTACTGTTTAGCTACAACGGCGTAGAGTACACCTTCAACGGCGTAGAGTACACCTACAAGTCCATCGGCCTCTCCGCCCTGGATGCCGCCTACCTGGCGCTCCGGGAGTATCTGCGTGAGGTGGGCCTGAACGACCGCACCACCGACTTCGAGGGCTTCGACCGGCAGCGCATGGCCGACCTCCTGACGGCATACTACGACGCGGAGAAGCAGGTGAACGACAACATCACCGCCGCCGTGAAGGAGCGCATCGAGCAGGCGAAGGCAGAGGTGCTACAGGAGCTCGCGGGCTTCCAGGAGGCCATCGAAGGCCAGCTGGAGGAGATGCAGGACGTCATCGACAACACCATCGAGACGTGGTTCATGGACGGCGCTCCCTCCCTGGTGAGCCTGCCTGCCTCCGACTGGAACACCGACGAACTGAAAAAGCGCCACCTGGGGGATCTGTACTACGACAACCTCACCGGATACGCTTACCGGTTCCAGTACGGCGACAACAAATACTTCTGGAAATACATCGAAGACAGCGCCCTGGCCAAGGCCCTGGCAGCAGCTGCCCGCGCGCAGGACACCGCCGACGGGAAGCGCCGGACCTTCCTCTCCCAGCCTACGGCCGCCGATGCCTACGACCCCGGCGACATGTGGCTCCACGCCACAGTGGGGGACTACACCAACGAGACGCTGGTGTGCATCACCGCCAAGGTCTCCGGCGTGTCCTTCTCTGCCGCCCACTGGACCAAGGCATCCAAGTACACGGACGACACCGTGGCCAACGCCGCAAAGTCCGCCGCAGAGGCCGCCCAGGCAACAGCTGACGATGCAGCCGCCGCCGCAGCAGCCGCCCAGACGGCAGCCGATAACGCGGCCACGGCAGCAGCTGCTGCGAACACCCGCCTGAACGGATGGGCATCTGACGGATCCATCTCCCCCGTGGAGAAGGAAGCGCTCCGGCAGCAGAAAGCCGACATCATCCAGGAGTACGGCGAATACATCAACCAGGCCACCATCTATGGAGTGAGCACCACGGCCTACATGGCCGCCTACACGGCCGCTATCGCCGCGCTAAACAAATACACCGCCGCATCTCCGGAAAACATCACCATCGACTCCGACTACGACGATATCGCCGCCTATTTCACCGCACGGACTACCATCGCCCAGGCCATCGCCACGGCCGCGAAGAAGGTGGCCACCGACGCCCAGGCGTCGGCCGATGCCGCCCAGGCTACAGCCGACCAAGCCGTAGGCCTGGCCAATGCCGCCCAAGCCGCCGCCGACGCAGCCCAGGCCGCCGCCAACGCCGCGAAGGCAGCAGCAGATGCAGCCCAGGCCGACGCCGATAGCGCAGCAGCCGCAGCCGCAGCAGCGAACACCCGCCTGGACGGATGGGCCTCTGACGGCTCCATCTCTCCCGTGGAGAAGGAAGCCCTCCGGCAGCAGAAGGCCGACATCATCCAGGAGTACGGCGAATACATCAACCAGGCCACCATCTATGGTGTGAGCACCACGGCCTACATCGCCGCCTACGATGCCGCAGTGGCCGCCCTGAATAAATACACCGCCACCACTCCGGAGAACATCACCATCGGCTCGGACTACGCCGACATCGCGGGCTACTTTTCCGCCCGGACCACCATCGCCCAGGCCATCGCCGCCGCCGCGAAGAAGGTGGCCACCGATGCCCAGGCCGCAGCCGACGCAGCCCAGGCCAGAGCCGACCAAGCCGTAGGCCTGGCCAATGCCGCCCAGGTGGCTGCCAATGCCGCGCAGGCAGCCGCCAACGCCGCCCAGGCAGCAGCCGATGCAGCCCAGGCCGCAGCCGATGCCGCACAGGAAGCCGCCGATAACGCGCAGGATGACGCCGACGCCGCGAACACCCGCCTGAACGGCTGGGCCTCCGACACGGTCATCTCCCCCGTGGAGAAGGAAGCCCTCCGGCAGCAGAAGAAAGACATCCAGGGCGAGTACCAGGATATCATCAACCAGGCCACGCGCTACAACGTGAGCTCTACCGCCTACACCACGGCCTACAATGCCGCAGTGGCCGCCCTGGATAAGTACACCGCCACCACTCCGGAGAACATCACCATCGCCGTGGATTATGACAATATCGGCTTGTATTACAACGCCCGCTCTACCATCATGCAGGCCGTGGCCGCTGCCGCCAAGGCAGAGGCAGAGGCCGCGCAGGCAGCAGCGGACGCCGCCCAGGCAGCAGCGGACGCCGCACAGGCAGCAGCCGATGACGCCCAGGGCACCGCGGACTCTGCGCTCTCCGCTGCCCAGACCGCCCAGACCGCAGCCGGGAACGCCGCTGCAGCAGCTGCCGCCGCCCAGTCCACGGCCGACGCAGCCGCCACCGCAGCAGCAGCTGCGAACACCCGCCTGAACGGCTGGGCCTCCGACGGCTCCATCTCTCCCGTGGAGAAGACGTCCCTGTCGCAGCAGAAGGACGAAATCACCGCCGAGTACGCAGGCATCCGCCAGCAGGCCCTCGCCTACAACCTGGACACGCAGGCCTACGACGACGCCTATGACGACGCGCTGGCCGCCCTGACCAAGTACACCGCCGCCTCTCCGGAGAACATCACCATCGGCCCGGACTACGCCGACATCGCCGCCTACTACGCCGCCCGGACCACCATCACCACCGCCATCGCCGCCGCCGCCAAGGCAGCAGCAGCTGAAGCCAAGAGCATCGCCGACAGTGCGATGACGGAGGCCGTCCGGCTCAAAGAGGCGCTGGAGCACATCAACAGCGACACCGTCCTGGATATAGCCGAGAAGAAGTCGCTCCGGACGGAGTGGATCACCATCAACGGTCTGGAGGACCTGGACCGCTCCGGAGGGCGCGGCTCCTACTATCAGACCAAGCGCTTACTGGAGCAGTACAGCAACCTGGGCAAGCAGACCACCTTCGTCTACAACGGTGTGGAGTACTCCTTCGGCGGCGTAGAGTACACCTTCGCGCTCTCTGGTACGTCCGCCCTGGATGCCGCCTACCTGGCGCTCCGGGAGTACCTGCGAGAGGTGGGCCTGAACGACCGCACCACGGTCTTCGAGGGCTTCGACCGGAAGCACCTGGCCGACCTCCTGACGGCCTACTACGACGCGGAGCGGATGGTAAACGATTCCATCACCCAGGCCGTAAAGGATGGCATGGAGGCCGTCCGGGAAGAGATCCTCGCAGAGCTCGCCGGCTTCCAGGAGACCATGGAGCAGCAGCTGGAGGAGATGCAGGATGTCATCGACAACACCATCGAGACGCACTTCGCCGGCGGAACGCCCACGCTGTCCAACTACCCGGCCAACCAGTGGACCACCGAGGAGCTGAAACAGCGCCACCTGGGGGATCTGTACTACGACAACGCCTCCAAGGAGAGCAGCGCCACCTCCGGCTTCGCCTTCCGCTTCGAGCGCAGCGGCTCCGCCGGGAGTTACACCTACTTCTGGCACCAGCTCTCCGACAATGCCATCGCCGAGGCGCTGGCCAAGGCCGCAAAGGCCCAGGACACCGCCGACGGGAAGCGCCGCACCTTCCTCTCCCAGCCCACCACGGCCGATGCCTACGACCGCGGCGACATGTGGCTCCATGCCACCATCGGCGACTACACCAACGAGACGCTGGTGTGCCTCACCTCCAAGGCCGCCGGCACGGCCTTCCAGGCCTCGCACTGGGGCCTCGCCTCCAAGTACACCGACGACACCGTGGCCAACCTGGCCAGACAGGAAGCCGCCGCTGCCCAGTCCACCGCCACGGCAGCAGCGGCCGCAGCAGCAGCTGCGCAGACCGCCGCCGATGCCGCCCAAGATGACGCAGACGCCGCCAACACCCGCCTGAACGGATGGGCCTCCAACGGCTCCATCTCTCCCGTGGAGAAGGAGGCCCTCCGGCAGCAGAAGCAGGACATCGTCGCAGAGCGCGCGGACATCGTCGCGCAGGCCACAGCCTACAACGTGAGCACCACGGCCTATATGGCAGCGTACAACGCAGCTCTGGCCGCCCTGGATAAGTACACCGCTACCACTCCGGAGAACATCACCATCGAGTCGGACTACGCCGACATCGCGGACTACTTTTCCGCCCGGACCACCATCGCCCAGTCCATCGCCGCCGCCGCGAAGAAGGTGGCCACCGACGCACAGGCCGCAGCCGATGCAGCCCAGGCTACAGCCGACCAAGCCGTAGGCCTGGCCAATGCCGCCCAGGCGGCCGCCGACGCCGCCCAGGATGCAGCGGACGCCGCACAGGCAGCAGCAGATGCAGCCCAGACCGCCGCCGATGCAGCCCAGACCGCCGCCGATGCCGCGCAGGATGACGCCGACGCTGCGAACACCCGCCTGAACGGCTGGGCCTCCGACACGGTCATCTCCCCCGTGGAGAAGGAGGCCCTCCGGCAGCAGAAGAAAGATATCCAGGGCGAATACCAGGATGTCATCAACCAGGCCACGCGCTACAACGTGAACTATGCCGCCTATACCACGGCCTACAACGCCGCAGTGACCGCCCTGGATAAGTACACCGCTACCACCCCGGAGAACATCGACATCGCCGCGGATTATGGCAATATCGGCTTGTATTACAACGCCCGCTCTACCGTCATGCAGGCCGTGGCCGCTGCCGCCAAGGCAGAGGCAGAGGCCGCCCAGGCCGCAGCGGACGCCGCGCAGGATGCAGCGGACGCCGCGCAGGCAGCAGCGGACGCCGCGCAGGCAGCAGCAGATGCAGCCCAGACCGCCGCCGAAACTGCCCAGGCCACCGCCGACAGCGCAGCAGCCGCAGCTGCCGCCGCCCAATCCACGGCCGACAATGCCGCCACCGCAGCAGCAGCCGCGAACACCCGCCTGAACGGCTGGGCCTCCGACGGATCCATCTCTCCCGTGGAGAAGGAGGCCCTCCGGCAGCAGAAGAAGGACATCGTCGCAGAACGGGCGGACATCGTCGCGCAGGCCACAGCCTACAACGTGAGCAGCACGGCCTACATGGCAGCGTACAACGCCGCAGTGACCGCCCTGGATAAGTACACCGCTACCACTCCGGAGAACATCACCATCGAGTCGGACTACGCCGACATCGAGGCGTACTATACCGCCCGATCCGCCATCCTCCAGGCCATCGCCGCCGCCGCGAAGCAGGTGGCCGACGACGCCCAGGCCGCAGCCGATGCTGCGCAGCATGCCGCCGAAGTGGCCGATGGAAAGGCGGAAGCCGCCGCAGCTGCCGCCGCAGCTGTGGCCGCAGCCGTGGCGAACATCAACGACGACACCATCCTGGATCCTTCCGAGAAGGGAGAGATCCGCACCACGTGGATAAGCATCAATGGCGTACTGGACACCGACAAGCACGGGCAGACGGGAACCTACGCAGCAGCGAAGGAAGCCATCGACAAAGCTGCCGGCGCATCGCTTCCCGTCCAGTTCACCTACGCGGGGATAATCTACACCTTTGCCGGTATAGAGTACACCTTCCAGAACCTGGGCGCTGCATCCCTGGATGCCGCCTACCTGGCGCTCCGGGAGTATCTCTCCGGGCTCCAGATAAACACCACGGAGTCCTTCCTGGGCTTCAACCGGTCGGAGTACTCGCAGCTCCTGCGTGACTATAACGTAGCCCTGAATAACGTCCTGAAGGCCATCTCCGACATCGCCACCGAAAAAGCCGACGACGCGCTCTCCTCCATCGAGCTCATCAATGCCGCCCTGGAGAAGATGGGGTCCGACAATTACATCAGCGCCCAGGAGAAGCTCACCCTGAAGACCGCCCTCCAGGATGAGTCCGTGGTACACAGCACCCTCCAGACACAGGCCGCGCGCTACAGCACCACGGCAGTCCAGACGGCGCTCTCTGCTTACAATACGGCCTACACCCACTTCGGGAACGTGGTCACACACTACTGTGAGGACTTCCCCTGGGCTGACGACGTGGCCATCAGCGCCGACTACCCGCTCTCCAGAATCTCCGCATACTACACCGCCCGCGAGGCCCTGGTGGATGCCATCCATGCAGCAGAGAAGGCCGCCATCGATTCCAAGGCGAACACCGCCGACTTTCAGTACCTGAAGACCGCGCTCCCGGCCAACGCCATGACGGAAATTGCCGGAGGCCTGGTACTGGCGAACATCCTGGGCGTAAAGAATAGCGGCGGATCCGTAGTGGCCGCCATGAACGGACTGGCCACCGTCCCCGGCTTCAATGACGCGACGCACGGCGTGCTCCTCATCGCCGCAGGCATCAGCTCTTTGAGCACGGCCAAGGACACCGCCGCCACCAGGATCTTCGCAGACGGCACCATCATCACAAACAAGCTCATGGCAACCGGCGGAGAAATCCAACGTCTGAAGGTGCAGCGGCTCCAGAACCCGTTCCGGACCATCACCGAGGACAGCTTCACGCCCATCGAGGACGACAATGTCATCTCCGACAATCTGAGCGGCGGCAGTTACCGCTACGTCTGCGAGCTGGACTGGACCACCATCTCATCCGGCCGGCGTATGACTATTATCGGCGCTTTTTCTGCCACCGCTCCGACCGGCAAATACTTCTTCGAGAACGGCCGGAAGTTCCAGACCTTCAAGTCAAGCTATGAGTGTACGGAGATGCTCGGCTACGGAGACAAGGATACGTTCTACGGCTGGATCATTGTCTCCAGGACTCTCTTCTGCACCAACTACAACTTCGGCCGCAATATCACCCCGCTCGCCTTCGGTAAGGTGAACGGCCTGGACAGCTCGCCATCCTTCGAGATTTACAAATACAGCAATAGGAACACCGACAACTCGAACAAGGTATCCTCTAACGACGTAATGGCTGTAACCAGGAACGGGACGGACGCGGGCAAGTACTACATCTACGTCCCGAAGGCGTGGTTCATCTCTGCCCAGAATATCTTCGTGGATCTGGTCGGTATCGGAACGGCTGAAGGCGACGGTGCAAACCCGATAAAAGCCACGCTTTACGGCATCATATCGGCATCCTACTCATCCGGATATGCCGCGTGGCGCATCGAGGTGTGGACCTCTGACGACAACACGCCGAACAACGGCAACTTCTTCTTCCGTCTGTATAACATGGCCCAATGGGATGACTAAATACGCATATTATGGTAATAATTGACTTTTCACGGTTCCCGATTTTCGTGGACATAGAACACTCCAGCACCCAGGAGGTGGACGTCCGGAAGGGCGTCAGCAACCGGATGTACACCTCCCTCGCAGGACTGCCAGCTCACGAGCTGGCGCTGCGCATTTTCCGCTCGAAGGGACCCATCGAGATGAGCGACGAGGACATCGAGATCCTGGAGCTCTTCGCAAACAGCGAAGGCACCCCGGCCTTCCAGGATAGCCTGAAGGAATACATCAACCAAAACCAAAAATAAATTTATTTATGGCAAACGACACAATTAAAAAATCCATCACCGACCTGACCCCCATCTACAAGGACCCCGCCGTCCTGAAGGGGAAGGCCATCCTGGTCCACGATCAGGTCTCTGGCGACGCCATCCGCTTCGACGCCCAGCAGCTGGGCGTGGTAGCCAAGGACCTCTCCATGTACACCGTGGAAGGGCACATCCGCGGAGCCCGCACCACCGCGAACTCCTACATCGTAAGAACGGCCGGGGCCTACAAGTTCCCCCTGGTGTATGGCTGCGCCATAGCTGGAGGTGTGGCCAATCCGGACTCTTACACCCGTAAGGGCTCCGACTACACGGCCGACTTTGTGAACCATCTGGGGAACCAGATCACGTCCCCCTACATCGAGAAGAACGCCAACTGCCAGCCGGTATCGGCCGCTCTCCTCTGGCAAACCGCCCAGGGCATGATCACCACCGTCTCCCTGGAGAAGGGCGACGACTGCTACTACGTCCATTTCACCTGTGCAGACATCCCCACCACCAACGGCCTCGCCATCCTCGTAGTCAAGGATGCCGGCGGACGTATCATGTGGTCCTGGAACCTGTGGATGACCTCCGACGATGTCTCCTCCGAAGAGTTCACCAACGCCTCCGGCGTCGTGTATAAGCTCATGAAGGAAAACTTCGGCGCCATCTGGAACGCCGCCCGCACCATGTACTACAACCCCCACTTCCAATGGGGCCGCCACGCCATGATGGCACCGGTGAACGGCAGCGGCTCCCAGTGCACGCTCTACGACATCGACGGCAACGTGTACAGCGGCTTCGGCGCCTTCGGAACCGACGGAGACGAGTCCGCAGACAAGACCGTAGCCAACGCCATCCAGAACCCGAACAAGTTCTTCACGCGCCACAACACCAACAACCACAACTGGAACACCCTGGCGTGGTTCAATAACTTCTGGAACGCGAACATGACCGACTCCGGCTCTCTGGCCGACGATCAGGACACCGTCATCAAGACCGTGTACGACCCGTGCCCGCCGGACTTCGTCATGCCTTCCGGCCGCGCCTTCACCGGCTTCACATCCACGGGTAACAACTCCGAGGACACCACCACCTTCAACGTGGTCGGCGCCTGGGCCGCCGGGTGGAAGTTCAAGAGGAACGCCCAAGATACCGTCGGCAACTTCTTCCCCGCCTCCGGCTATCGTGCCTACGACTCGGGGGGCCTGGCGAGCATGGGCGGCAACGGCCACTATTGGGTGTGCGCTCCTAACAGCCAGACCAACGCGCGCAACCTGTACTTCAACTCGGGCGGCGTGTACCCCCTGAACAACAACAGCCGCTCCTACGGCTTCTCCGTGCGTCCTTGCCGAGAATTAAATTGAAGTCATTGAAAACCGCCGGCGCCCATTTGGGCGGGCGCCGGCAAATCATTTTTGGAGAAAATGAGTAAAAGCGCACCATCACAGGAGATCCTGGACTACATCAAGGACAAGAGAAGGCTCCCGTCTTACAATAAGACCAGGGAACTCTTTGAGCAGTTCGAGAAATCCACGCAGAAGCGGCCGACAAATATCAAGAGAGGAAAGTGTGCGGAGATAGAAAACGCGCTCATGGACATCATGCTCATGATAAGCAAAGCGGAGCTGGAGAAGGAAGACGCAGCGACCCGCGCCGGGTATATCGGCGCAGCCATGGATGACCTCCAGGAGGTCAAGCTGAACATCCGGATCCTGTACGACCTGCACCACATCCATCCGGAGGGATGGTCGGCGCTGATGCTTCTGGAGGATGACCTGGCCGGGCAGCTTTACTCATGGAAGAGAGAAACAGAAAAACGCATTAAAATACAATGACACACACGCGGAACACCTTCGAGCAGTATGCCCCCGGACCTGCGGTCAATCGCATCCGACCGGCACAGTCTCATCAAATTCAGTGGCCCACCCTACAATGGAGGAGCTGCCTCCGTAGGATATTACAGACGGCGCTGTGTCTTTTTCTAGCGTCTGAAGCCTACGTGGCCGTCGGCCAAGAACCCCCGACCACGTATCCAGCAAACGGGACACTCATCACGGACGCCTCCGGCTATCGTGCCAACGACTCGGGGGGCCTGGCGAACATGGGCGGCAACGGCAACTATTGGGTGTGCGCTCCTAACAGCCAGACCAACGCGCGCAACCTGAACTTCAACTCGGGCGGCGTGTACCCCCTGAACAACAACAACCGCTCCAACGGCTTCTCCGTGCGTCCTTGCCGAGCATTTGATAAGGGCGTCCCGCGTGTGTTTTTTTCCGGTATGAGATACACCTTTCAACAGGTCCACTACCTCGTAACACTGGCCTACATAAAAGCCAGACAGGAAGAGAGGAGCACACCGGCCCAGCTGGAGTTTGAGCTGGATCTGGAGCGGAACCTGAAGCAGCTGACGCGCGAGCTCTACATGCTCCAGTGGCGGCCGCAGCCCCTGGACTGGTTCGTTCACATGGATCCCACCGTCCGGGAAGTCTTCGCCCCGAAGTTCCGCGACCGCATCGTCAGCCACGTCCTGTTCATGATGCTGTCGCCGGTGTTCGAGCGCGTCTTCATCTTCGACAGTCACTCCTGCCGCGTCGGCAAAGGAACACTGGAAGGCATCGAGCGCCTGGAGCATAACATCCGGAGCGTCACCAACAACTACACCACGGACGCCTGGTGCCTGAACCTGGACATCAGCGGCTACTTCATGTCTATCGTGCGCTCCAGGCTGTACGAGATTATCTGGGAAACGCTCGGACCCTACCAGCGCCGCTTCCCGGACGCCATGGACTACACCCTGGCCGACTACCTCATTACCACCTTCCTGGGCCGCGACCCGCTGGAGGGCTGTGTTTACCACGGAGACCCGGCGCTCATCAAACTGGTTCCTCCATCCAAAAGTTTACGCTTCCAGAAGCCCGGGGTGGGCGTACCTATCGGCGACGTCATCAACCAGCTGAACAGTAACATCTACATGAACCCCTTCGACCAGTTTGTCAAACGCGCCCTGAAGGTACTGTTCAACCGCTACGTGGATGACGGGAAGCAGCTCGACCGCAGCTACCAATACCTGGTAGAGTGCCAGGAGCGCAGCGGCGAGTTCCTGGATCGTGAGCTCTGTCTGACGCTCCACCCGAACAAGACAACCATCACCAACCTATACGATACCACCTACTTCCTGGGCGCCGCCCTGCTGCCGTACCGCCGGTACGCAAAGAACGGAGCCATCGGCCGCTTCCGCGCATACATCGAGAGCGTGGACGCTGCAATAGCCACGGGAGAACCGCTGGACTACCCTGGCATCCTTTCCAGGATAAACTCCAGGCTCGGCTATTTTCAGCACTTTAGCGAGATTAAAATGATAGAGAAGACCATCGCGTCCACCCACTATCTCCGCGACGTCTTCGCCTTTACAAAAGACTATAAAAAAGCAATCATTAAACCCATAGTAAAATGAAAAAGTACACATTTAACACCCCGCAAAAGTCCGTCATCCTGAAGGACGGCAAGACCCGCTGTTTCTACAACGAAACCACCAGCGAGAGACCAATCATCCGCCCCACCGGAGAAACAGCTGCCGAGCAGGGCGAAGCGGAGCCGGAGACCGAGACCGAGTACTCCTACGAGGCCGTGGACATCGAGGGCCCCGTCACCAAGGGAACGCTCACCGATGCCCTCATCCGGAACGCGACGCTCACCATCAAGGACGGAACCACCCAGAAGCAGGCGGGACCGTACTCCCAGTCCGACGTGGAAGCCATCATGCGCCACAAGATGGCCGGAGACTCCGGAGCTGCCGCAGAGTTCAAGACGTTCAACCTCTTCGCCGAGGCCTGCAAGGCCGTAGCCGTCGGCATCCTCGGGGAGAATAACGACTGACAACCATGGAGCACGCAAAAGACATAATCCTCGCGATCATCGGCGTCATCACGCTGGCCGACCTCCTGAAGTTCTTCTTCATCAAGCAGGACCGGAAGGAGAAAGACATCACCAACAAGGACAAGGAGATCACCGCCATCCAGCACACGAACGATATCCTCCAGCAGCAGCTGGACCGTGCCGCCGCCACCATCGAGAAGAAGGAAGCGGAAAACGCCAGGCTCATGGAGGACCGGGCGGAGCTCATGGCCACGCAGTCCTGTCTCTTCGATGACATGTGCATCCACAAGGGATGCAGGCTCCGGAAGCCCCACCAGGGGAAGGGATCGCTCTGGTACCAGAAGTACAAGGACGACCCCACCCAGGGCGCCGACTACGAGTCCATCGACACACTCCTGAAGCGAGACCGGGCCGAGAGAGCCGCCCGCGAAAAGGGAGAAAAACAAGAAGAGGAGCCGTCATGCTAAAGATGCCCGTCATTTTGATCGACGTCGGCCACGGGAAAGACACGCCCGGGAAACGGAGCCCTGACGCGGTCGCCGGCAAGCTGGCCTCGCCGCTTTACTTCCGCGAGTTCTCCTGGACTCGCCAATGTGGCCAGGGGATCGTGGACGTCCTCCAGGCCGAAGGGTACACCGCCTTCCTCCTGGTGAAGGAAGAGGAAGATGTTCCGCTCAAAGAACGCACCAACCGCGTGGCCGCCTACTGCCGCATGTATGGCGTCCAGAACGTCCTGCTCATTTCCATCCATGTGAACGCCGCAGACAAGGGGCAGAAGTGGATGAACGCCCGCGGGTGGTCCATCTACACCTCGCCCGGGGAGACGGCCTCCGATAGGCTGGCCACGGAGATCCACGCGGCCGCCGTTCCGGAGCTGACGCAGAGAGAGTACGCCCGGACCTTCCTGCCGACATCCAAGCAGAAGGCCATCCGGACGGACTTCTCCGACGGAGATCCTGACTACGAGGCCAAGCTGTGGATGCTCACCCAAACACACTGCCCGGCCGTGCTGTCCGAGAACATGTTCCAGGATAACAAGGAGGACGTGTCCTTCCTGAAGAGCGACCAGGGCCTGGGCGCCTGCATCCAGCTCCACGTCCAAGGCATCGAGAACTACATCGAAAAGTATTTCAAGAAATGAGACGCTACTACCTGTCCTTCTCAACCATGGAGGCCCTGCGGAAAATCGGCAAGGCTCTCCCGATGGTTATCCTCCTGGTGGCCATCTGCGCGCTCCTGGTCACAAGCTGCGGAGCTGCCGGCAAGATACAGAACACCACCACGATCGAGTACCGGGACTCCATCCGCATCGTCGAGCACACAAAGGACTCCCTCATCTACGTCCCCATCCCCCTGGAGAAAAACCAGGCCATCGTGACACTGGGAGACACTTCCAAACTGGAGACAAGCGTGGCAAAGAGCGAGGCCTACATCAACAAGGACGGCCGACTTTGCCACACCCTGGAGAACAAGTCCGACCGGACGCTCCCGGCCAGCGTTCCCGTCCACTCCAAGGAAATCTTCCACGGTGTGACGAGCTCCAAGAAGGAAGCCCTAACCCGTACCGTGTACAAGGAGAAGGAGCTGACATGGTGGCAGCGCTTCCGCCTGAAGGCCTTCTGGTGGCAGCTGCTGCTGAACGTGGCGCTGCTGCTGTACATCTTTAGAAAACCCCTTTTAAAATTATTTGTAGTATGAAAAAATTCATCCGCAAGATCTGGGATGCTTTCGTCACCCTCGTGAACAAAGTCCCCAAGGACAAGCTCCTGCACTTTGTCATGGGCTTACTCATCGCCGCCTTCTGCGCCCTGGTGCTCAACTGGGGCCCCTGGTGTATCCTCCCGGCCATCGCCTTCGGGGCTCTGAAGGAGCTGTTCGACTGGTGGACCACCAAGGTCGTGGAGTGGTGGGATTTTGGAGCCACCTCCATCGGCGGCCTCATCATCCTGGTCTTCGTGCTGATCTGAACTGTGCCGGCACTCCACCGTGCTGGATCTGAACTGAAAGAACCGCCTGACTGTCAGACGGTTCTTTTTTGTCAGTTCTGTAGTTCACAAAAATCGCTACTTTTTGACAAGGGGGTGTTCCGGAAGGATGTCCACCCCCTTCATCACTTCCAGGGCTTCCGCGGTTTTACCTACATAAATGCCAGTTATCGCAGGGCTAGAGTGGTCCGCCTGCTGCTGGACGAAGTTCAGCGCCACCCCCTCCGACAGTGTTCTGGTAATGCCCGTGTCTTTCAGGCTGTAAAAGCTGACACCCTTCCCGATGCCATCCAGGTCTTTTATGTGCTTCTCCCAGAAATGCGCAATCCTCTTCCTGCCGCAGGACTCGGGCCCAGGAGTAAAGGCAGAACCGTCGCCATTTTTCCTTCCAAACAGATAGAAATCCGGCCTGGCCAGGTCCAGCCGCCGGAAGACCGGCATCGCTACGGTGGGGATGGTTCTGAAGCTCTCATTATCATTTTTTGCAATAGCCTCTGACACGTGGACCGTCTGGTGCTTCAGGTCAATATCAGAGCACCGCAGCAGCGCGATCTCCTTCGGCCGCATAAAGCAACAGTAGCACAGGAGACAGATGGCCAGATACTCCGGATTTTCATCCGCAAGGAAACGGAAGAGGACCGACAGTTCGCTATCTGTCAGGAGCCGGCGCTTTTTCCGGGTCAGCTTTTTCGGCTTCCGGTCGAAGCCCTCGAAGACATTCTCCTGGATATACCCGCGTCTCCGAATCCATCCGAAGAAAGTAACCATAAAGGACAGGTAGTTGTTGTATGTCGCCGGGGAGATTTTGTCGTCGGCCTCCAGGTGCTCCATGAAATCCCTGGCCACGTCGTGGTCGATGGATAGGATGAGGGAGTGGTCGGTGAAGCCGACGCTCTCCAGGAACCTCCGGAAGGCCCGGATATATGAGCGGTAGGATGCCAGCGACTGCGCCTCCATCTCCTTCGCCTTCACGTTCTCAAAGGCCTGGAAGACCTCGAAGGCCGGCACGGCTCCCTTGTTTCCCTGTCCACCGGTGACCGGGTTCCAGCCCAGCTGGAGCTTCTGCGACAACGAGGCCATAATCTCCCGTGCTGCGGCTTTTTTCTCGCGGATGGTCCCTCGGTTCACCTTCACCCGGTAACGCTTGAATTTGCCTGTTTCCGGGCTTTTTACGGAATAATAGACATACCAGCAGTCGCCGGTGTCGTGTAGTTTTGGGGGCTTGAAATCGACGTGGGGTCTGGGTACGATGTACATAATTTTTTTTTCTTTGCACACGTCCTGTAGGATATCATACAGGTCGGCGTGCAAGGAAAAAGGTACTACTTCTGTGCGTCCCGGTTTTGTCCCGGTTTTGTTTGAAAAATCCCGTAATTCGCTATAATTAGCGCAGTTACGGGGTTTTGGGGTGGATGATGGGGCTCGAACCCACGACACTCGGAACCACAATCCGATGCTCTACCAACTGAACTACATCCACCATGTTGGGAGTGCAAAGTTACAAATTATT
>Ga0256407_10001594_pt1 | contig 46715 bp, 42 predicted proteins | sample RumenRJG_04DNA_FD_193489 | JGI IMG/M metagenome (GOLD analysis project Ga0256407, IMG submission 193489) | Bovine rumen microbial communities from Lethbridge, Alberta, Canada - RJG_04 | ecosystem: Host-associated > Mammals > Digestive system > Stomach > Rumen | place: Canada: Alberta...
ATGATGGGTTTCCCTACAGAAACTGAAGAAGATGTAGAACTCACGCTGGACCTTATGAATCAGGTTCGCTTTGAAACTGCCTGCATGTATTACTACAACCCGCGCGAAGGAACTCCGGCCGCAAAAATGGAACAGATTCCTGAAAAAATCCGCAAGGAAAGGCTTCAGCGCGTAATTGACCTTCAGCTTGTTCACACTGACGAACAGATGAAAAAGCGCGTAGGCACAGTTGCAAAAGTCCTTGTAGAAAGCGTAAGCCGCGACAACAAGGAAGAACTTTTAGGCAAAACCGCCCAGGACGAAAAAGTAAGCTTCAAAGCCGATAAAACTTTGATTGGAAAATTTGTCAATGTTGAGATACAATCTTTAAATGGCCACACATTTAAAGGGCGAGTTTGTGAATAAAATGAACAAACTCGTAGCAAAATAAAACGCGGTGGTTGAGCTTGTCGACTCGTAAGAGCACGAAGTATACCACCGCATATAGCATACAAGGTCATTTCAATAGGCTCAATGACTAGAGTTTGCAAATAGACTCAGGAGGAATCATGGTAATCAGACTTATTGGAACTATAATCATAATCGTCATAATGGCATTTTTTGTCGGATTCAATCTGGATAACAAGTGCAATGTAAACCTTCTGTTCAAGACATTTGAAAACGTTCCTGTCTTTATAACCATAATGATTTCTTTTGCCGCCGGAATTATCTTTACACTGCCGGTAGCCCTTTCTTTCAGGCATAAAAAAGCTAAAAAAGAAGAACAGAAAAAGGAAAAGAAAGAAAAAAAATCACTTCTTAAAAAAGCAGAAAATATTTCTGACAAGACTACAGTTCCGGAAAACACTCAGAACGAAGGAACTGTACAGCCTGCACAGACAGATACAGACTCAGAAAGTGATACTGGAAGTGCAATATGAAAAAACTAGTCCTTACAGCATTAATTCTGAACCTTTTTGCATGCATTTTTGCACAGCAGACTACAGCAAAGCAGATTTCTGATTCAGCCGTTTCCAAAGGCAGCCCTCAAGAAGCTGTTCAGTACCTTAAGGAACAGGTTTCCAAAGTTTCTGATCCCACAGAAAAACGCGCCGTATACGCATTTCTGGCTTCCGTCCAGGAATCCCTGGCCCTGTACACCGATGCCCAGAATTCATACGCAACAGCGGCAGGAATTGCCGGCGGAAACGCACAGGGCATGCCTAAAAAATCTTCAGAACAACTTGTTATAGACGCAATCCGCTGTGCGCTTTCGGCAGGAGAATATGAAAATGCAGAAAACTACCTGAACACAGCCGTACGCAGTTCTAAATCTCCTGAAATTCAGGCAAAAATAAAACTCTATGAGCAGTGGGCTTCACTATGCCGTGCAGAAAATGCTTCTGACCTTATAGAACCGGCAGCAATGCTCAAGGCATACCTTGAACTGCCTTCTCTGGAAAGCGTTCAGCCGTCAATTCTGCTTACCTTATGGTACGTAACAGGCGAATCAGACTATGCAGAACGACTCAAGAAAAAATATCCGTCCTCTGCAGAAGCTGGAATTGTTACAGGAAAAGTTCAGATTTACCCGGCTCCATTCTGGTATTTTACGCCGCGAAAACACATTGCCGCAATTCAGTCTGTTCCGGAAGTGCAGGATGCACCTGCCGTTTCTGCATTAGCTGCAGATTCAGTAAAAACTCCGGCGGCACAGGCAAATGTAGCCGGCACAACCGCACCCGCAAAAGAAAACGCACAGGCAGCGACTTCAGTTTCGTCAACTGAACAGACCAGAAGCACAGCCTCAAAAGTTCCGGCAAGTATAGAAAAAGCAAAAAAGCAGCAGCTCGGTCTGTTCCGCGAAAAAGCAAACGCACAGAACTTTGTGAACAAGCTTAGGGAAAAGAATTTTAAAGGATATATTCAGGAAGAAACACGAGCTAGCGGAACAGTGTACTATATAGTTGTGGTCGATGAAAATGAAGCCGGAACAAAAGCCGATGAATTAAGAAGTGCCGGCTTTGAATGCTACCCGCTCTTCTAAAAAAAAAAGCTGATTCGCAGTTACGAATCAGCTTTTTTTTTGCATTAGTAAACGCTAAGAATCTTAGCGAGTTTATCTTTGCCGATAATCTTCATAAATGAAGCAAGGCGCGGTCCCTGATCTTTTGCAATCAGTGCCTGATACAATGCTGTAAACAGAGTCTTTGAATCAAGGCCAAGTTCAGTTGCAATGTCGTACATAGCCTGCTGGCATTCCTTATCCATTGCGTAAGAACCAACCTTAGGAACAACTTCATCACGGACGCGCTTAACGGCAGTAAGAATGTCGCCAGAAAGATCTGCTTTAGAACCGTCTTCACGAAGACTAAAGCAGAATTCAGGAGCGCAGTCTGGAGCACTGTGCTGAATCCAGAACCATGCACATGCAGCACGTCTTCTAAGCCTTTCTTCCTGTTCAGGTTTTACATCACCAAGAGACTTAATTACAGCATCAATGTCTCCTGAATATGTCTGAATCAGAGTTGTAAGCATACGGAAAGTAATCTGATACGGCATTGTTTCAGGGATTTTTCCGTCCGGCTGACTGAGCATGTAGATTCTCTTTTCTTTATTATAGAAATCATCATTCTTAGCCTTGTCTACACCGTAAACAACGCGTTCAGTCTTGTCATAATCTTCGTATACTTTAAGAACGTCCATATCAAATGAAATGGCAAATTCTGTATTAGGACGTGTACCCGCAAAAAGATAGCGGAGAACTTCTGCCTGGTAAACATCAAGGGCATCCGGCAAAGCAATTACCTTACCCTTAGAAGAAGACATTTTTCCAGGAACCCCCTTAAGGTTTACAAAGTCATAGCGCATTGTAACAGGTGCATCCCAGCCGTAAATCTTCTTAGAAACAAGTTTTGCAGTATCGTAGCTTCCGCCCGGAGAAATGTGATCTTTTCCGCCCGGTTCAAAAACAACCTTTTCTTCATTCCAGCGCATAGGCCAGTCAACACGCCATCCGAGTTTTGCACCCTTGAATGTACGAATATCAGCAGTCTCTGTGTGACCGCATTCACATTTATAAGTAATTCCGTATTCTCCGTCGTAATCAATGATTTCTGTAGTATCTTTGTTACACTTTCCGCAGAAAATAGAAACAGGCCAGTAAACGTCTTCCGGCTTCATTTTGTGAGCGTCATCGCGGTATTCATTAAGGCATTCCTTAATAAGTTCGCGGTTCTGCATAGCCTTGCGCATTCCTTCTGCATAGCGGTTTGCACGATAGCGGCTTGCCTGGTAAAGGAATTCTGGAGCAATTCCTACGCGAGGAAGCTGCTGTTCAATATCAACTTCGTGGTGGCGCGCATAGTTTTCGTTGCGGCCAGTCGTATCAGGCACTTCTGTAATAGGAAAGCGAAGGTATTTTTCAAGAATTTCAGGGTCTGGCATGTTCGCCGGAACCTTGCGGAATACATCATAGTCATCCCAAGAATAAATAAATCGAACTTTCTTGCCTCGGTCACGCAGCGCGCGAACAACTAAATCTACAGTGATTATTTCACGGAAATTTCCAAGATGGACAGTTCCCGAAGGTGTAATTCCTGAAGCACAGGTATAAGAGTCAAGGTCACCCTTTTCCTTGATAATTCTGTCGGCCATCTGATCAGCCCAATGGCAGAGCAAAGGATTTTTTTCTTCGTTACTCATTTGTTTCCTCAAGTTAAAATGGTAACAGAATTATAATGAAAAGTGTACTTATATGGAAGAACCCCAACAAATATGAACCTTATTCCTGATTTTCAGTTTCTTCCGGTTTAATAATTTCTTCACCTTCAACAGGCTCTTCTTCCTGTACAGGAACTTCTTCTTCCAAAACGGCAGATTTTTGTTCCTGTTCGGCTTCTATTTTTGACTCTTCGTCAGATGCATTTTCTTCAGAAACAACGTACACGCCGTCTTCGTCTACTTCTTTAAGTCCGCCGTCAGAAATTTCCTCAACATCGTCCGGTTCAAAATCTATGTCATCAGATTTAAGGGCACCGTCATGAAAATCGGAATCCAACTGAGCCATAAGTTCCTCAGAAATGATGTTGCTTATTGCACTTTCATCAATTGTCTCCTGAAGTTCTTCCTGATCATTTTCGTTAGTCTTGAATTCTTCAAGGACGTTTTCAAGGTCAGTCATGTTCTTGTAACTTTCTTTACTGAGCGAGCCTACAGCGTCCATTCGGGTTACGATATCTTCTGTTCCGCGGCTGATTTCGTGAATGGAACTAAGGGCATTCTGGAACAGCGTTCTGATGGAATTAATTTCCTGCGCAACAGTTTCCTGCTGAGCTGCAAGGTTTGTGCAGTAAGAGTTAATCTTATCTGCCGCAAGAGCCGTAATGTCTGTTTTCTGCGTAATCTGCTTTGTCTGCTCCCCGATAGTGGCAATTTCACGCGTAATCAGAGCAAAAGAATCAATCATTTCTGCAGCGTGACGCGAAACCTTAGTAAAGGCCGCAGAAGCAGAACGGCTGGAACTATGAGCCTCTGTAACTTTTTTGATTGTATTTGAAATTGCCTCGTTAATTTTCTGAGCATTGTCAGCTGTACTTTCTGCAAGAGAACGGATTTCTTCTGCGACAACCGCAAATCCCTTACCGAATTCACCCGCATGAGCAGACTCAATTGCCGCGTTCATAGAAAGCAGGTTTGTCTGTTCCGTAATAGAGTCAATCAGCGTAACAACTTCGCCAATTTCATCAAGCTGCCCCATTACTTCCTCAAGAATTGCGTTAGTCGCAGAAATCTTATTGTCACCGTCGCTTACTAGTTCCCTCATTTCTTCGGCAGCATGACTTCGCTTAACTGCATTTTCCCTGATTCCGTCAACTGTAGTTGCCATAGAAGAAATTGCCGAAGAACTTTCGTCAATAGCAGCAGTCTGATCGCGGTTATCATGAACAAGTGTCTTTACCTGGTCATTCGTGCTGTTAATTGCTCGAACAGCCCTTTCCATGGACTCAGAAATCTGGTCAAATTCCATTGTAATTTCTTCAACATTGGAATTGATTTCGTTTGTTGCCGCAGCAGTACTTGTAGAAGAATCGTTAATAGAATATCCGGAAGAAATTGCCCTTGAAGCAGTTTTCTTTACAATAAGGAAGAAGTTGTTGATTTCATAAACCATGTCGTTCATGTTGCGCATAAGGGCCTGCATTTCGTTGCTTCCCTGCGGTTCAATTTCACAAGTAAAGTCGCGCTGTGCAAGACTTCTGGACATATCGCGTACACGCTTGATTCCTTTTATGATTCTGTTTGTACCACGGATAATGCTTACAAAAACCAGCCCGATAAATATAACTCCAAGGACAGCTACAACCAGTCTGTAAAGACGAGTATAAGTAGCTACAAAGGCAACAATCTGCTTGTACATTTCATCCATTACACCCTGCAGTTCTGCTCCATGACGGGTTAAATCCTTCATCTGCTGTTCAATAATTACAAGACTTCTATTTATCGCCTGAACATTTTCAGAATCTTCGTACATTTCGGCGCCGGCTTTAATACCGTTTCTGGAAATATAGCCGCGCTCGTTGTCTTTAAGTTCCGTCTGCTGAATGGACTGAAGCTGGGCATTGAATGGGTTTGTCATGGTAACAACCCTTGTCCAAATTGTCTTTGCTTCATCTACCTGGTCAGAAAATTCTGACGGGAAGAATTTGATTACAGGATCTTCTGCCAGTTCACGAAACTTTTTATTTGCAGAAACAATTTTCTGCTTCCATACGTCATAGATTGTAGTTGTATCTGTAGACCATGAAATTGTCTGGTTAAGATAATTAGTAATATCAGCAAGAGCATACTGACACTCCTGCTGCTTGAACTGAAAGTTCTGGATTCTTTGTATAAAATTTGCACCAGCCATTGTAAGAGCTGTAAGAAATGCCATCTCCAGCCCACAAAGCAAAGCAATGATAGAAAAACGCGCCTTTAATTTCATACGGTCACCTTACATGTAAGAAAATTCAAAACCCTATGTCACCCAGGCTATAATTATACTCTGAGTTTGTTTAAATCGCCATTAAATTCTATCATATTATGTAAATTCAAATTTAAATTACGGCATTATGGCTAGACCGTAAACAGGTCAATCTGATCACCAATCTGTCCTACTGCTGCCTCTACATTGTTTGCAATTTCTGCAAGGGCATCTCCAGTATCACGAATGCTTCCTGCACTGCTTGAAATTTTATCCATGCTGCCATGAATTACATCCGTAGTCTGCCTTAACTGGTCAACCTCCGTAAGGATTGCCCTGTTTCCTTCAGACATTTCATGGGAAGCATAGCGGACTTCGCTGGCATTATCATTCATCAGCTTAAGGGCTTCACCAATCTGCTTTGAACCTTCCTGCTGTTCTTCCATTGCACCCTGAATCTGAAGCACAAGCTGCTGTGTTTGCGAAATAGAAGAATTTACAGTTGTAAACGACTGGCTCGAAGCCTGGGACGCACTTACAACATCACTAATTGAGTTGGAAATTTTTTCCAGTTCTTCACCAATTGTTTTTGACTGAACGCTGGAAGTTTCAGAAAGCTTACGGATTTCGTCCGCAACAACGCTGAATCCCTTTCCAGCTTCCCCGGCATGAGCCGCTTCAATTGCAGCATTCATGGCAAGAAGGTTAGTCTGTTCTGCAATGTCACTAATTGTCTTGTTTGCATCCTGAAGCGTTCTTGACTGCGCTTCAATAATTGCAATCCTTTCGTTTACGTCATTCTGGCACTTAATTCCAAGTTCTGTATTATGAATAAGCTGATTAAACGATTCTGCCATCTGACATACAGACGTATTTACGCTCTTTATGTTTCCAATCATTTCTTCTACGGCAGCGCTGGCCTCTGTAACTCCGCTGAACTGGCTTTCTATCATGCGTTCAAGCGATTCAATGTTCTTTGAAATTTCTTCTACCGCAGTTGCAGTCTGATTTACACAGTTTGACTGACTCTGAACCTGAGAATCAATATTGCTCAAATCCTGGATGATTGCATTTATTGAATTTCCGTTTTCTTCTATTCTCTTCTGAAGTCCAAGGTTTACTTCGCCAAGAATTTCCTTTGAATCCTTTACACCGCTGATTATTGTACGCAACTTGTTCATAAAGGCGTTAAATCCATCACAAAGAGCACCGATTTCGTTCTTACTCTTTACTTCAATCTGCTGTGTAAGGTCAGCATCGCCGGTAGAAATCTTATGAATTGACTTCTGAACTGCGCGGAGCGGTTTTACAGAAGAAACAAGCATTCCCGAGCAGGCGATGCAGACTGTAAGGCCTACAAAAATACTGATCATAATGATGATTATCATGAGCGTATTTCCGGCAGTTTCTATCTGACTCTGCGGAATTGTAAGAATTGCAGACCATGGAGTACCAAGAACCGGAGTATAGGAAGCAAAAGTCTTTACACCGTCCGGATCAACATAGTAATCTTCGCCGGTCTGCCCCGCACAGGCTTTTGCAGCAATTTCGCTAAGTCCTCTGTAACCGGCTTTATCGCTGTAGGAAAGATCCATATACTTATCGATTCCGCGGATATGAGAAATTAAGACACCGTTGGAACCTACAAGAATAGCCTTACCGTTTTCACCCATAGTAAGCTGGGAAATCATTTTTTCAATTTCATCAAGTTTTACGGCACCTGCAAAAACTCCAATCAGCTTTTTATTGCGGTCATATGCCGGACGGGCAATGTAATAACAGACAGAACCGTCCAGCTGAAAGTCAATGTTAGAAACATAAAGTTCCTGCCTGTCCTTCATTATTGAGCGGAAAAAAGGCTTAGAAATTACAGTGATAATGCTTCCGTCACTTGTGTAGCCTACTCCGTCCGGTGTACAGAACATAATGTAATTGAACAGAGGATTCCTTATGTCATCATGAGATTTTATCCAGCTGATTATTCTAGAGCTGTCGCCGGCTTTTGTAACGTCGTTGTCTGCATACATGCGCAGGTCATTTACAAGAACGTTATTCCAGTTCTGGATTTTTCCGGCGTCTTCAGAAATAATTTTTTCACTGAACGCAGAATAATCCGACTTGGAAGAAGATTTTACATTTCTTACGATGAAAAAATTCTGCAATACAAACGAAATAATAAGAATCACAAGAATATAAACAGAAAACTCAAATGCAATATGAGAATATTTTTTTTCTTTTGAATTATTTACAACCGTTGTTTCATTCATATGCGTACCTCGTAATTATTTTGAAGTTGTCTTATAAATACGATTAATTGCAACCGCATGGAAAGCTATATTTTTAACATTGCTTCGGATGAGGTTTGCATTACACTTCTGATATATAGGCATGATTACAGCATCTTCCATAATAATGCCTTCTGCCTTTTTTAATGCCCGCCAGCGTTCCGGAATATTCGTACAAAGCTCGCCGTCCGTACAACTTGCAACAATTGCATTGTAAACAGGATTAAAATAATTTCCCTGGTTGTTGTCGTTTCCGGTTACCCACATAGCAAGATAGGTCATAGGATCTGCATAGTCCGGCCCCCAGTTGTTAAGACCAAACTGAAATTTCCCGGACGACATAATTTTTCGCCTTTCGCGCTTAGGAACTGCTTTTATAGAAATATGAACGTCTGGCATAAGAGCTTCAATCTGTCTCTTAATTGATTTTGAGGCAATAACCTGTGTTTCTCCGTCAGCAGTTAAAAGTTCAAGATTGAAAGTCTTTTTGCCAAGTTCAGCCTGAGCTGCCTTAAAATATTCCAACGCCTTTTTAGGGTCATAGCCGCATTCGCGCTGATATTCAATTCCAGCCGGAGTAAAATCTTCCCCGCTCTGAGAGAATGCAAAACCTTTTGGAACCGGTGCATAAGCCGCAGCAGAACCGTCCGCCATTTCTTGAATTATGATTTCACGGTCAACAGCATGCGTAAACGCAAGGCGTAGATTTTTGCTTGCAAAGTTAGAATCGTCAAAATTGAATGTAATATAGTAAAGGAATCCGGAATCAACTGGGCGGAATTCAGGAGAATTCTTCATTTTAACAACCGCATCACCCGAAAGTTCAACCAGATCAAGTTTTCCGCTCTGATAAGCCCTTAGCGCATCATCGCCGTTTGAAATAATTTCGTAATGAACTCCGCCAAGCTTAACTTTAGAGGCGTCATAATAAGCAGTATTCTTTATAAAGGAAATGGAAGTTGAATCAGGCGTATATTCCGTAAGGATAAATGCACCATTTGAAAGACATGTATCCGGGCTGGTTGCATATTTTTCGCCGCACTGCTCAATAAATTTTTGATTTGCCGGATAGAACGTACAGAAATACAAAAGCTGATCAAAATAAGAAACTGGAACACTAAGTTCAACTTCAAGCGTAAAATTGTCTGTTGCACGCACCCCCAGCTGATTCGGCTCCATCTGACCTGCATTGATTGCAACAGCATTTTTTATCTGCGCAATATCACTAATCATAAAAGCGTATTCAGATTTAGTAGCCGGATCAATTGCGCGCTGCCAGCCGTACACAAAGTCATGGGCAGTAACCTGATCTCCGTTGGACCAGTAAACGTCATCTCTAAGCTTAAAGATGTAATGCAGGCCGTCCTTTGAAACAGTTTCCTCTTTGCAGACAGCCTTCTGCACAGAACCATCGGCTCCCATCTGCATAAGACCGTCAATCATATTTCCTATAAGCTCAAATGAAGTAGCAAAAACAGCCGTCTGCGGATCCAGCGTATCCAAAGCCGAATCAAGCGAAACCTTCAAAATTTCTCCAGAAACATTTGTGTCTGGCAAAGGACCTTTAGAAACCCTCGCACCTTTTCCATCACATCCAAAAAAAACAAGACCACATAAAACCAATGATAATAAATTCTTTAAAACACTCATACGCATGTCCCAAATAATGATTTATCATTTAATATATAACATTGTAATACGTTTTTTTAAAAAGTCACGAAATAATTTAAACAAATATTCTCAGGAGGAGAGGAAATTTTTGTATTTCAGATACTTTCTACTACGGAAAGAGCGTTAAATGCCGTTCAAGACTTTCATGTCGTGTTATCCATTCTTTACCGCAAATAACAGGCATATTCCATTGGTAACCTTTGCAGCAAATTATTAGAAAAAACAAATCTTTTATCTTTAGTTTTTAAAACGTCACTTTCAGAAATAAAGTAAATTGCCTTGTCTTTTGAGTTTAACACTGGAAATTTTACGATTTTATTGTGAGTCAAATTTATATATCTTAATGAACTGGCATGCTCCGTTAAAATATTAAAATTGCTTAAATTACAGTTTGTCATGCCAAGATATTCTAAACTTTCTAATTTTCTAAAATCTGTAAACTGATTAAAAGAAACAGAATCCAGTGCAAGAATCCTCAAATTTTTACATGATTCAAGAAAATCCAGAGTATCAAGCTTTACATCATTCAAAACAAGAATTTCAAGGTTTTTACACTTTGAAATAAATGAATAATCATGAATAAAAGCTGCTCCTTCTATAACAATCTTCTTTATATTAGGATTCTCATTTTCAAATATTATATCCGAAACTTTACTGCCATATCCAATATAAAGTTCATCTCCACTTTCAACTAAAGAAGACTGACTACCAACAACAAACTTTATCTTTTCTGCAGACAGCGAAAATAATGATATAAAAAATGTAATTAATAGAAGAAGTTTTTTCAAAATAATTCTAACCTCAATATTTTAAAATTTTTAATTTAATGGAACATATACAGAATGTTCCACTGCCGTACCATTTATACTCCAGTTGCTTTCAGATACAGGGCCACTTGAACTTCATCCATTTCCGTCATTGCCACAATCTCCTGAATTTCCGCTGTAATACGGATTTGAATACACGGTTGTGTTTGATGAGCCGTTACAGTTGTATCCTCCGTTTACGGTCAGGAGTCCTTTTGTGTCTAACTGCACAAAATCGTTTAAGTTGAATTTCATCTCTTAGCCTCGTATACTGCATGATTTTATAATCAATAATGTCATTTAATTTGATACGAAATATCATACTGTGGCGTATTTCATCAGTTTCAGAAAAACAATCCGCCTATTGAGAAAAAAAATATTCACGCATTTTAATCAAAAGGCCACCTCGGATTAGGATTAAGAGACCTTACGCTGGAATACTGTTTTGCATATTTGTAATCTTTTCTACTTAATTTTTTTATTTCAGTAGTATCCAGTAGTAACACAGGTTTATTCTTCACATTCACAAAAGGTGGAATATGATTCATTTGATTATCAATAGTAATTTTTTTTAAGTTTTTTAGTTTTCTTAAATCTACTTCTTTTTTTTCGATAATATCAATTATCTCATTTCTAAAATCAAGTTGAAGTTCAACAACTTCGAGAAGTTCTAAATCAGTAATAAAACTTAATGATTCAGCTCCACTTCCCATCAAACCCAGATCTTTTAAGTTTTTAATACTTTTTAAGAACGAATAATCACCTTTGTAGTTAAAAAAATACATACAGAAATCTGTCAGATTTTCGAACTGTTCAAAACCTTGTATATCTTCAAGATATTTTAGCCGTAAATCACCTTTACTAACCAAAGTTATTACTTTTGAATCTTTTTCAAAACTTTCAGTATATTCAATACCATCTTGTAAGATTATTTTAAGATTAGCCTTTTCTGAAAATAAAGGCGATGTAAATAATATAAAAATACATATTAATATATTTTTCATTAAGACCTCTGTAAAGGAAGTATGATTTTTATTCATACTTCCTAAGAAAGATTAATTTAATGGAATAAAACGAACTATTCCATTTCCGTCATTATCTGCATGGGCATTCGAGTCATTTGCAAAAGTTCTAGTATAATAATGTTCCTGTTCTTTTCCATTACTATCTTTACCGTCAAATCCATTATTTGAATAATAACTATAACTAAGTCCATCTTCACTTATCATACCAAACTCTATATGGTCATATTTTCCATCGCCTTCCCAGTCGTAAAGAATGTAGCCCATCTTGCCAGCTTGTTTTCCATCAAAGTCAACAGCCTTATCAACAAAATGCATTTTGAATATCTCGTCTACATTTTTACCATTTGCATTCCAGTCAGTTCCGTCCTTACCTCTTGGATTAAGACCGGCATCAACAGCATGATTCCATGCGATTATGTCACAATGTTCCTTAGATGGTACAAAACAAATCAAGTGACCATCATCAGTTATTTCAGATGGAGTATTTGATCCATTGGTATTAGATCCATTCTCACCATTATTTTTTGTTGAATCTGAAGTTGTTCCAGAAGTTCCACCAGGATTTGAACTTGTTGTAGAAGAACCTTGTCCATTTGAATTATGTGAACCACTTCCTTCAGATTCATGTGTAGAAGGACTGTCTTGCGTTCCTTTTGTGCCGTCATTTCCAACTGAACTGGCTCCCGTACCTGACTCTGTTCTTCCAGAATTTGTATTAGCCTCAGAACTAGTAGATTTTGTACTATTATCATTTTTCCCAGAATCATAAGGTGCTATCGGTCCTGAAGATATAACTTCTCCAGTCTTAGTATCAATAAATTCTCTTGTTCCGTGTCCATCAGGATATATAGTAACTATGATAGTTGTTCCATATTTATCATCACGAATTTCATAAGTTTTCGGTTCCTGGGCAGAACATTCTCCTCCACCAGAACGAATATTATTATCAGGATTTGATGAATCAGGATTTCCTGTATCTGGAGCCTTTGAATTTGTAGGAGAACATGCTCCTCCACCAGAGCCTGCGTCAGAATTGTTTCCAGGTTTATTATTTTCAGGATTCTTTGAACCTCCTGGTTTTGAAGGATTATTTGACGGACTACAACCACCTCCACCAGAGCCACTTGCACCGGCTCCAGGTCCACTTGAACCTCCTCCATTTCCATCATTACCTCCACTTCCATAAGACGGTGACGTTGGGTCTGAAGCGTTATTACTAGGTCCTGTTGTTGGTCCGCTGCATGGACTTCCCCCATTTACAGCCAGCAATTCTTTAGTATCAAGCTGTAAAAAGTCACTTAGATTAAATTTCATTTTTTTCTTTCTCCTTTTTATTATGAAATCTTCTTTAATATTTTTCAACACATTTCCCCCGTCTCTTCCTTTAATTAATTTCCATTTTGCAGTATCATTTTTTTATGCTTAACTTATTTTTTAGAAAGAATTTTTATGACGGATGGGACAACGTAATGTTCTTTTTTGTTCCTAACCTGATTCTTGATTTTGCAGTGATTATTTTTACTGCGCTCTGCATTCCGGGAGTAACTGTTTTTAAGGACGCACAGTGGTATCTTTTTGTGTGGATTGCACTGGCTTTTATTCTGACAGCCGTTATTTCTACAGTTGCACTTGCGTGGGCAGATAATTCCAAAAAAATCGCCGATAGTGAAACATATGAAGTACGCGAATTCTTTAAGGTATTGCCGTCCTGCATTGCCGATGGAATAAAATTCGGAACTTCGATATTTGTAATTATGATAATCCTTGCGCTCAGCATAAAGTTCTTTTTCTTCCCGGACGGAGAAAATCAGACTGTTACACTTGCAGGCCTTACAGCCGGTGCGGTTTACTGCTGGGTTTCGCTTTCTGCAATAATGATTCTTTCATGGTACCCGGCGCTCAGGGCAGAACAGCACAAATCATATTTTGTGAGCATTAAAAAATGCGCAATTATTTTCCTGGACAATCTGCCGGTTTCAATAATAATAAGCATCTACGATTTGTTTCAGTGTTTGGTTTCTATAATAATGCTGGGAGTAGCACCGGGCGTTGCTGGCCTTACCCTTTCAAGGGCAAATGCACTCCGCCTTCTCTTAAAAAAATATGATTATATAGATGAACTCCAGAAAAACGGCACCCGCGCATCATCAAATAAAATACCGTGGGAAGAAATACTAAAAGATGATCTTGAAGCAAATCCTGTAAGAGGTTTCAAGGAATTCTGGATGCCATGGAAATCAGAATAGCCTGGATTTTTTTTGAATATTGAGTTTTGATTTTCAGATAAATTTGCAGAAATAATGCATCAACGGGACGCAGGCAGAAAGTAAGGGGGCACCTAAGAAGGGAGATACCTTACTTTTCGCCGCAAGTTACGAAGTAACTTGTAGTTTACGTTTTGCTAGGACCCGATGCGGAATTATTTCTGCAATTCCAGCAAATATACATAAACTCAACATTCAAAAAATGTTATTTTTTAGTCATCAACATTGTCTTAGCGTCAAGCTTCACTTCAATACCGTCTGCAACCTTTCCGTCAGCTTTAAATACCTGAAGATATACGCCATCGTTCTTTGGAGCAATGTGTGCTACCTGAGAGAAGTATTTTTCCAGATCAGGAGAAACAGTATCCTTAAGCGAAGCTCCTTCATTTGTGTCGCTGAACCAAACAGAAAGACCTTCCTTTACAACAAAATCAGAAACTTCTGCAATATCTTCTGCAGGAACCTTACGCAAATCAAGACCATCAATAATTACAGCAGAAACCTTTATTCCGCCTTCCTTTAATGCGCCCATTGTGCGTATTACTTTTGGAAGGGTGAATGCTTCCTGATTAAAATTAAGGATTGTCCTGTCCCTTATAATTGAATCAGCAAGTTCATCATAATCAGATATGTTCTTTTTCTTGCAGATTTCTGCCAGAACGTTGTCATACCATGCAATTACGTTAGAAGAATGCTGGTCAAAAGAAACATGTACCAGATGTCTGTCATGCAGGAGGGCATCTATTCCAAACTGCACTAAAACAGAAGTTTTTCCAAGACCTTTTTTAGAAGTAACCAAACCCATCTGTCCTGATTTTAATCCTCCGCAGGCAGCGGCATCAAAAAACCTTACAGGGCACGAATCAATCAAATCTTGTTTTACCATAGATAATACCTCCTGAAGTTATATGAAAAGATGTCGTAAACGCCGTCTTTTCATCACTCATTTTTTCTTCAAAAAAAGTGCTCAAAAAACAAAAAAGTGGACTTATATATAATAAGTCCACTTTAAATAAAAGTCTAGTTATAGAGACTGATAATAGGACAAGCTAAAAAATGCTAGCGCATTTTTTTAACGGCTTGCTATCAAGACGAAACCTCTACCGGGTTTCTCTTATTTATTACCAGCCTTTCTTGCTTCCTGGTACTTTTTGATAAGTTCTTCTGCTACTGCGTTTGGAACTTTACCGTACTTCAAGAATTCCATTGTGAATTCGCCTTTACCCTGAGTTGAAGAACGGAGGATAGTAGAGAATCCGAACATTTCAGAAAGTGGAACTTCTGCGTTTACAACTGTCTGGTTGTTTTCATCAGTTGTTTCACCAATTACACCACGGCGCTGGTTGATAAGACCAAAGATATTTCCCTGGAATTCATTTGGAGCAGCAATCTGAACCTTCATGATTGGTTCAAGGATAGCTGGTTTTGCCTTCATGTAACCTTCGCGGAAAGCACCAATAGCAGCTGTCTGGAATGCGTTATCGTTAGAGTCTACAGGGTGATACTGACCATCATTGATTGTAATGCGTACACCTACGATAGGAGCTCCAATCAAAGAACCTTCCTTCATAGCTTTCTGGAATCCCTTATCACAAGAAGGGATGTATTCGTTAGGAATAGCACCACCCTTGATTGCGTCTACAAATTCGTAGTCTTTGTCGTCGATTGGTTCCATGAAACCAGCTACACGACCGTACTGACCAGAACCACCAGTCTGTTTCTTATGTGTGTAGTTGAAGTCTGCTTTAGCACCGATAGATTCACGGTAAGCTACCTGTGGAGCACCAGTTGTTACTTCACAGTTGTATTCACGGCGCATACGTTCAACATATACTTCAAGGTGAAGCTCACCCATACCCTTAATGATTGTTTCATTTGATTCTGGGTCTGTGTATACACGGAATGTCGGGTCTTCTTTTGTAAAGCGGTTAAGAGCTTTAGACATCTGCATAGAAGCCTGTTTGTCTTTTGGAGTAATAGACAAAGAAATTACAGGTTCTGGAACGTACATAGAAGCCATTGAGTAGTTTACACCACCGTTAACGAATGTATCACCAGAAGCACAGTCTACACCGAAGAGAGCAACGATATCGCCTGCGCAACCTTCGTTGATATCTTCCATCTGAGCAGAGTTCATACGTACAAGGCGTCCAACCTTGAAGCGCTTCTTTGTACGAGTGTTGTACAATTCTTCACCCTTCTTGATTTTTCCCTGGTATACGCGAGTATATGTAAGCTGACCGTACTGACCGTCATCAAGTTTGAAACCAAGTGCAACACAAGGTTTGTTGTCAACTGATTCAAGTTCTACTTCAGCTTCGTTGTTATCAAGGTCAAGAGCAACATTCTTTACTTCGTTTGGAGCTGGGAGATAGCGAACAACTGCATCCAACAATGGCTGGATACCTTTGTTTACGTGAGCCGAACCACAGAATACACCAACGAACTGCTCTGCAAGAGTACCCTTACGGATAGCAGCAATAAGTTTTGCTTCATCGATGTCGTTATATCCCTTTTCCATGATATCTTCCATCAATGTATCATCAAACATAGAAGCAGCATCAAGAAGTTCTTCACGATATTTATCTGCATCTGCCTTCATGTTTTCTGGGATTTCAGCAATGCGCATATCTTCGCCGTTTGGTCCGTCGAAGTAAATTGCTTTCATTCCAACAAGGTCAACTACACCTTCAAGTTTGTCTTCCAAACCGATTGGAAGTTCCATCATGTGTGAGTTAAGACCAAGCTTTTCGCGAACCTGATTACATACGCGGATTGGGTTAGCACCCTGACGGTCACATTTGTTTACGAATGCAACGCGAGGTACATGGTAGCGTTTAAGCTGACGGTCTACAGTGATTGACTGAGACTGAACACCAGCAACGGCACAAAGAATCATGATAGCACCATCAAGAACGCGGAGAGAGCGTTCAACTTCTACTGTGAAGTCTACGTGACCTGGTGTGTCGATAAGGTTGATAGTGTAGTCTTTCCACTGTACCTGAGTAGCAGCTGACTGGATTGTGATACCACGTTCACGTTCCAATTCCATGTTATCCATTACAGCACCAACACCGTCCTTACCACGAACTTCGTGAATTGCGTGAATCTTGTTACAATAGAACAAAATGCGTTCTGAAGTTGTTGTTTTACCTGAGTCAATGTGAGCACTGATACCGATATTTCTTACTTTTGAAATATCCCAAGCCATATTATTACCTCTTTAAAATAAAATTACAAATTTAGTTTTTCAATAATACTAAAAGTTATCGCGTTGTTCAATAGTGCAATTTGTGATAGAATAAAAATATGATTAATCTCAATAGTAAACAACGCAAACTTCTTGAAAAAAACGCCCACAGCCTTGATCCTGTAGTAATTGTAGGCGGAAACGGTGTAACAGAAGGCGTTACAGAAAAAGTAACAGAATCAATGAATCACCACGAACTTCTTAAAATCAAATTTAATGAATTCAAAGATGAAAAAAGAGAACTTGCAGAACAGCTGTGCAGCGCAAGCGGTTCAACACTTGTACGCATAATCGGAAATGTTGCAATTCTCTACAAACCGGCTGAAAAACCGGCAGACCGCGCATTTGAAAAAGAGCTTAACAAACTTGCATAGGCTGCCTTGTCTTCTCTGTAACAAAGAATGGGAATAAAATGTTTATACATAAATAAGAAAAAAAAAGAACATATTAAAATATGGAGGAAAAAAAATGATTGAGGTTTCTCACGTTTCCCGAAATTTCGGGACATTTCGTGCTGTAAACGACGTCAGCTTTTCAATTCCTACAGGTCAGATTGTAGGACTTCTTGGCCCTAACGGAGCTGGAAAAACAACAACTATGAGAATGATTACAGGATTCCTTAAACCGTCAGGCGGAACAATTTGTATTGACGGCACTAATATAGAAGATTTTCCTGTTGAATCTAAAAAGAAGATTGGATATATGCCGGAATCAGCACCGCTCTACAGCGACATGATTGTAGAGGATTACCTGCGCTACATTGCAGACATCGAAGGCAAAGATGCTGATGAAAAAGTTCCCCTCCTCTGCAGGGAATGCGGACTCAAAGAAGTAATGCACAAGAATATCGGTGAACTTAGCCGCGGTTACCGCCAGCGCGTAGGACTTGCCCACGCACTTATGAACGATCCTGAAATCCTTATTCTTGATGAACCTACAAGCGGACTTGACCCTAACCAGATTGAAGACGTACGTTCTCTAATCAAGGAAATAGGAAAAACCCGAACCGTAATTATTTCTACTCATATTCTCAGCGAAGTAGAAACCCTCTGCAGCCGCGTAATCATCATAAGCGGAGGAAAACTTGTTGCAGACAGCCCGACAGAACAGCTTCGCACAAGATATGGAAATGCCGCAACCGTAAGAGTTTCTTCAAACGCTTCAGAAGCAGAACTCAGTTCTGCATTAAATGGAATTCCGGGAATTTCTTCACTTTCATTTGAAAAATCAGAAAACGGCTCAACCGCACTTATTTCAATTGACGGAAATACAGAAATCCGCCCGGCAGCCGCAAAAGCAGTTATTTCTGCCGGATTCGAACTGTACGAACTCTGCCTCCAGAAAAACAGCCTTGAAGACGTATTCCATACGCTTACAACTTCTGATAACGGAGAAGAAAAATGAACAATACTGCAAAAAAAATAAAGAAACCTGCAATCGTAATCATGAAACGCGAATTGAACTCGTACTTTTCAAGCCCAATCGCATACATCGTAACAGGACTTTTCCTGATAATCACAGGAGTCCTGTTCTTTACAACATTCTTCCTTCAGAACCGCGCAAGTTTAAGGAACATGTTTTCTTTAATGCCGATAATCCTTTCTTTCTTTATTCCGGCACTTACAATGCGACTTTATTCAGAAGAAAAGCGTTCCGGCTCAATTGAAACGCTGTATACGCTTCCGGTTACTGAATTCGATGCAGTATGCGGAAAATTCCTTGCTGCGTTGACTGCATCAGCCGCAATGGTTGCACCAACTTTGATTTACCTTATCAGCATGCTGCCGTTCGGACTGCCTGAACCGGGACCTGTTGCCGGCGGATATCTGGGAACTTTGTTTCTGTGCGCTGCATTTTCTGCAATCGGCGTATTTGCTTCTTCAATTACAAAAAATCAGATTATTGCATTCTTTACAGCGTTCATAATCTGCATCGTGCTTACAATGATCAGCGAATTCCTAATCTTCCTTCCGGGTCCGATTGTTGAATTCCTTTCATTTATAAGCGCAAACCAGCACTTTACTTCAATCTCAAGGGGAATTATTGATACAAGAGACCTTGTTTATTTTGTTTCCCTTACAGCATTTTTCTTCAGTCTGACAGTAATCTGCCAGCAGAACGAACGTAAATAGGTGGTACTGACATGAATAAATTCGTAAAATGGTTAAAAAGTTCTGCCAGCGACTTCGTACTCTTTGTACTTATCCTTGTTCTGGCTAACATTGCCGGCAGAAAAGCATTCTTAAGGTTTGATCTTACAAGCCAGGGTTCCTATTCAATTTCCCCGGCAAGTCGCAATACAGTAAAGACACTTACAGAACCTCTTTCTGTAAAAGTTTTCTTCAGCGACAATCTTCCGGCTCCATACAATGGAACTGCACAGTACGTAAAGGACATTCTTGTTGAATACAAGGGTGCCGCAAACAAAAACTTCAGCTATTCTGTATTCAACATGAACAAGCCGGAAAACCAGCGCATTGCACAGGGCTACGGACTTCATCAGGTTCAGATTCAGGAAGTAAAAAACAGCGAAGTAGGATTCAAGCAGGCATGGATGGGCATTGCCGTAATCTACGGAGATGCAATCGAAGTAATTGACGGAATTACAAGCGATACAGGCTTTGAATACAACCTTACAACAAAGATTTCCAAAATGATTTCTCAGGCAGATACACTTGCAGGCCTTGGCGAAGGAGACAAAATCTCTGTTACGCTTTATGCAAGCGAAGCACTTAAGCAGTTCAGAATTAACGGATACGATTCTGTCGTTTCTGCTGTAAGCGATGCATTCAATAAGGTAAACCAAAAAAATCAGAACAGACTTAATCTTGTTACAAAATATCCTTCTGGCGATGACATTCAGGAAGACGCAGATCTTTACGGACTTCAGCTTTTCAAATGGAAGGAAAAGGACGGAACAGAAGGAAAAGGCTCTTTCGGTCTTGTAATCCAGCACGGAGAAAACTTCCGCACAGTTCCCCTTTCTATTCAGCGTTCCCTCTTTGGCTACGGAATTTCCGGACTTCAGGATCTTGAAAAAAATATTTCAGACAGCCTCGAAAGCCTTCTTTCTAAATCAACTCAGATCGGTTACATTACAGGACACAGCGAAGCAGATCTTGAACCGATGGACGGTAGCGAACTGAACTTCAAAAAGCTCATTTCTGACATGTATGATTTTAAGGCACTTAAGCTTGAAGATGAAGACATTCCTGCAAACCTTAACACTCTTGTAATCAACGGAGCAAAATCTGAATTTACAAAAAAGGAACTTTACAAGCTTGACCAGTTCATCATGCGCGGCGGAAACGTGCTTATTTTCCAGGATCCGTTCAGCGTAGATCAGGGACAGTACTACCAGCAGCCTTCTTACAAACCAATCAACAGTGGACTGAACACAATTCTTTCTGCTTACGGTGCAACTTTTGAAAACAACTATGTATTTGATGAAAACTGCTACACTTACCAGCAGCAGGGATACGGTTCAATAAAGATGTACTGGGCTCCTATGCTCCAGAAAAAATGTCTTTCTCAGAAAAACCCAATTTCAAAGAATCTTGGTTACGTAATCTTCCTTCAGCCGGGAACAATCAGCTATGATGCAGAAAAAGCTGGAAACGGCGTAAAAATGACAGTTCTTGCAAAGACTTCTCCAAAATCATGGACAGAAACTCAGAACATTCAGATTACACCGCAGATGCAGGCTCCATACGACCGTTCAAGAGAAAAGGAAGAAAACATCGCTATCCTTCTTGAAGGCAAATTCAACAGTGCATTTGATAAGGCTGTTGAAGAAGAAAATTCAGAAACAGAAACTAACCTTTCTACAACAACTCATATCAAGCAGGGAACTAGAAGCGGAAAGATTTTCCTTGCTTCTTCTGCAATGATTACATCCAACCAGCTCATTAACGCAGAAGGAACAGAACCGATTGCCATGTTCATCCGCAATGCAATTGACTACATGAACGGCAACACAGACCTTTGTACAATGCGCACAAAAAGCCTCAGCCTTTCTACTCTTTCAAACACAAATACTTTCCTTGCCGTTGCAATAAAGTACTTTAATCAGTTTGGACTAGCAGTTCTTGTAGCTGTAGCCGGCTTTATTATGTGGAGGATGCGCTCTATTCGCCGCAGAATGATTCACATGCGCTACAACCCGAACGACACACGCGATTCAGAAGTAGAAAAAGACTAAAACAGGAGGATAAACCGAAATGAAAACACGAAAATTAGTTTTGCTTGCAGTAAGTGCATTCCTTCTCTGCGTATGCATTGCACAGGGAATTCTTGGTTCAATAAGTCCTGTAAAAACAATTAAGACAGACAGCGAGCCGGACACAATCGTAATTTCAAACTCTAAAGATTCAATTACGCTCACTTACAAATACAACACATGGTATGTAGGAAACAAAGATTACATTGCTTCTAAAACAGAAGTTGACAGCATGATAAAGGCACTTAAAGAAATCAAAGTGCTTGATAAAATCGGAAAATATGGAAGCGCCCTGGACGAACGCTACAATCTGACAGACGAAAAGGCTACAACCGTAACAGCTTCTAAAGGCGGAAAAGAAATTGCTTCACTTCGCCTTGGAAAAACAAGTTCTACAGGAAGCCAAACATATGCATGCATCAATGGAAAGACAGACATTGTTCTTTTGAGCGGAAACCTTACTTCTACTTTTGGAAAGGAAGAAGTTTCTTTAAGATCAAAGACTGTATACACTGTTGAAGAAGAAAACATTGCTGCCGCAGAAATTACAATGGGCACACGCACATGGGGACTTGAAAACACTGCAAAGAAAGGCGAAAAAGCCGTATGGCAGATTACAGGCAATTCACCAAAAGTTGACCTGGATCAGGAAGCAGCCCAGTCATGGATCAGGAACGTATGTTTCCTTAACATCAATTCATGGATTGATGACAGCACTGCCATGCCTGCAAACAAGCTTACTTCGTTCAGCTTAAAGACAACTGGCGGCGAAACAATCCTTGTGGACATCTACGAAAAGAAAGCCGGAGACAACACTCAGTACATCGGTACATGCAGCAAAACTCCGCACAAGTTTGACCTTACAAAATACCTTACAGAAAAGTTCACCAAACAGCTGGACGAACTTAAAGTAAAGGCAGAAGCATAAAAAGCAAAAAAAAGACAAAAAAAAGCCGGTGATTTCTGAGCCTGTCGCAAGGCTCGAAATCACCGGCTTTTTTTTATTATTCTCTCTTTTTTCTTGACAAACCAACGTCACAATCTTATCATATGAACAAGTGTTCATACTTAATCACGAGGTAAATATGACAGACAATTCTATTCTTGATCAGATGCCGGACGAAGATGCGCTTTTTGATCTAGCGGAGCTTTTTAAGATTTTTGGGGATTCGACCAGAATCAAAATTCTGTTTGTTCTGATGGAATCTAAAATGCCGGTAAACGCTATTGCAGAAGCACTGAACATGACTCAGTCGGCGGTAAGTCATCAGCTTCGCATTTTAAAAACCAACGGACTTGTAAAGTTTGAACGCGACGGAAAATCGCTTATTTATTCCCTTGCAGACAGCCACGTAACGTCTATCTTAAGCCAGGGACTTGATCATATAGGAGAATAACATGTCAGAACATACTCATAATCACGAACATAACGAGCAGTCACACCACGAGCACGAAGAACACTGCAGCTGCCATTCGCATCATGAAAATCACCACGAACACAGTCATCATGAGCACCACCATGACGGGCACTGCCACTGCGAAGAAGGACACAGTCATAATCACATTGATTCATGCTGTTCATGCGGCTGTGAACACGGCTCTGACCACGAAGAAAGCGGAAAAACAAAAAAAATCATTCTTGCAGGTGTTTTGTTTGTGCTTGGAATGGTTCTTGAACACTTAAACATTAAGCCTGTCTTTTACGGAAACATAGATATAATCAAGACGGCCGTTCTTGCGCTCTATCTTCTTTCTTATCTTAACTGCGGAAAAGATGTTGTAATCCAGGCATTCAGGAATATTTCCAAAGGAAGAATTTTTGACGAACAGTTTTTAATGAGCGTTGCTTCAATTGGTGCAATTTTTGTCGGCCAGATTCCTGAAGCAGTTGCCGTAATGCTTTTTTACCAGACGGGAGAACTTTTTGAAGATTACGCCGTAGACAAATCAAGGGATTCAATTAATTCCCTTATGGAAATATGCCCGGACAAGGCCACCGTAATTCACAACGGCATAGAAAGAACTGTAAATGCAGAAGACCTTGAATGCGGCGAAACAATAATTGTTAAGCCCGGCGAACGGATTCCTGCAGACGGAATTGTCATAAAGGGAAAATCTTTTATCGACAGTTCCGTTCTTACCGGCGAATCTGTTCCAAAAGCCGTTTTTGAAGGAAACGAAGTTTTTTCAGGCTCAATTAACACTCATGCAGCAATAGAAATCAAGGTTACAAGACCGGCTTCTGAATCTGCCGCCGCAAGAATCATAAAGCTTGCCGAACAGTCATCTGAACGCAAGACAAAAACAGAACGCTTCATAACAAGATTCAGCCGTGTTTACACTCCGGGAGTATGCATCCTTGCTGTTTTTGTAGCAGTTCTTCCGCCAGCATTTACAGGATTCACAACCGGAACCTGGGAATGGTCAAAATGGATTTACCGCGCACTTATGTTCCTTGTAATTTCATGCCCGTGTGCACTGGTAATTTCCGTCCCACTTTCTTTCTTTGGAGGAATTGGAAAAGCCTGCCGGAACGGAATCCTTGTAAAAGGCAGCAGCGCAATAGAAAATCTTGCCGCAATCAAAACCGTTGTTTTTGATAAAACCGGCACCCTTACAAAAGGCGTATTCATGGTTACAGAAGTTCATTCAGAAGATCCGGATTCCCTTTCTGAAGACGAGCTAATTACCCTTGCCGCACACGCAGAAACCTATTCAAATCATCCTGCCGCAATGTCCATTAAAAAAGCACATCACTGCACGGAAAAATGTACAATGGCAAACATAAACGACGCAGAAGAAATAAGCGGCCAGGGAATCCGTACAAAAATAGGCGGCAAGACAATTCTTGCCGGTAACACCCGCCTTATGACAGAAAACAGCGTTTCCGGCTTTAAGGAAAAAGACACAGAAGCTTCCGGCACCACCGTATATCTTGCAATAGACGGAAAATACAGCGGCTACATAGTAATAAGCGACGAAACAAAGGAAGACGCAAAAGCCGGCATTGCAGAACTTAAGAAAATCGGAATCAAAAAAATAGTCATGCTTACAGGAGACACAGAAGCTTCCGGACTTAAGACTGCCCGAGAAACTGGAATAGATGAAATTTATGCAAACCTGCTTCCAAAAGATAAGGTAGAAAAAGTTGAGAGCCTTATCAGCGAACTTGAATCTAACGGCAGAAAGAAAGGTACTGTAGCTTTTGCTGGAGACGGCATAAACGATGCACCGGTTATTTCCCGAGCAGACGTTGGAATTGCAATGGGCGCTTTAGGAAGCGATGCCGCAATTGAATCCGCAGACGTAGTAATCATGACAGATGAACCGGCAAAAATTGCGAGGGCAATAAAGATTTCCCGAACAACAATCTCCATCGTCTACCAGAACATTATTCTTTCTTTGGGGGTAAAGGCTGCAATCATGGTTTTAAGCGCCACCGGAACAGGCAACATGTGGCTTGCCGTATTCGGTGACGTAGGCGTATGCTTCCTCGCAATACTTAATTCAATGAGGGCTTTAAAAGGGAAAATCAGTCGATAGCAGGAACAGACCAGTCTGCTTCAATCCATTTTGACTTTGGATGAAGTTTTCTGAACATTTCAGCAACTTTATCCAAGTCTCTAGCCCATTCAACATAGTCCCTGCCAGCATCCGGATCAAGATTTACAACTATACGACCAAGATTTGTTACGCCGCCATTTACAGTAAACTTCAAGCTGTCTTTAACAGGAACATTGTAACGCAGGTTCCAGACTTTTCCATCACACCTGTATTTTGTACCAATGTATTTTACAATATAATTACCGGCAGAAAGGCCTTCAACTGCAAATTCACCGTTTGCATTTGTTTTAAAACAGTAAGACATTCCGTCATCAACATTTTTTACAATCAACTGAATTCCGTCAATTTTTACTGTTGAAATCGCCCTGTTGTTTCCGCCAACAACATAAAGGCCGTTATACCTTGCAGCCCCGTAAAGCAAAGTTGCTTCAGAATTTTTTGGCTCTGGAATAGATGCACATCCTGCAAAAAGAATAAGTGCAAGCAAAGAACTTATAAATAATGCTGTTTTTTTCATATTTCCTCTAATTGCGTATTTTTTACTAAGTATACTATTTATATTGATTTTGTACTATATTTTTTGCCATCTGAGCGTATTCAGGAAGAATCCTTTTTGAATGAGAATCTATAAATCCCGGACTCATAAGTTCACCGCTTACAAGAACTCGTATTGCAAGGCGGCGGCGTTCCGAATTCCGTTCGCTGTCCGGCTGTTTTTCGCACATAAGAAGATAGCCGTTATACGCAGCCATTACAGAATCTTCTATCTGGCGTTTTCCGTCTTCGCCGGTAAGAAGTTCCGGAATCTGAATTTTATTGTATGCGCCGATTAAATCCGGATCTGGCTTTGTTGACTTATTTGCAGCGTAAAGAACCGGCCACAAGTGCCTGTTTCCGTATTTTTCACCGGCAATAGTATGATAGTCGCTTCCCGTAGGAACAGTATAGGATTCAAAAAGAAGTGAAGCTTGTCGCAAGCCTTCCGAATCATCATCCTGAATTTCAAGCTCTTCCTGAACTTCTTCCGCCGCCGGAATTTCTTCTTCTGCATGCGATTCATCCACAATTTTTTCAGCTGTTTCTTTTGGTGCGCTTGCTTTTGCAGCCTTCTTTGACCTTCCTGTACAGGATTTAATGAGAAGAGAAACCAGAAGAAGAAGGAACAAAAGTCCAACCCCAGCAAGAACAAGGAATTTAAGCCTGTTTTTCCCTTCATCAATATCTTCATCATCGTCGGAATCCGAATCTATGTCAAAATCTTCTTTTTCTTCTGAAGAAACTTCTTCCGGCACTACAACAGGCGTTGGAATTGAAGAATACATTCCTTCATCTTCTTCTACTACATCTGGCTCGTCATCCGGAAGTTCCTTTGCCTTTAAGTGTGCATACGGCCTGTTTATGCGTTTTGCAACAGCACTGCACGGGATAAATTTAATCCTCCAGTGCGCAGGAATATTGATTTTTTCACCTGTAGACGGATTAAGACCGACCGTTGCTTCTATCCATGTTTTCTTGAATGTTCCAAAGTTGTATACGCTGAACGATTCGCTGTCTTTAAGCCCTTTTTTTACGAGCATAAAGAACACAGTAGAGAAATTCTTTGCAGTTTCTGCGTTTATTCCAGTCCGTTCAACAAGCCGCTGAGCCAGACCGGTAGGGGTAAGGAATTCATTCATTTATTTCATCCTTTAATATATCAGAAGCCTTGAATTTAACCCGCAGCTTTTTTGGATACAGCATTTTTCTGCCGGTTACCGGATTCCGCCCCACCCTTTCATTTTTTTCCGAAGTTTTAAAACTGCCGAACCCTGGCTGAGTAAATTTTCCGCCGGTTTCAAGAACGTGAACAATTTCTTCTATCATTGCGTTCAGGGTTTCTCCGCACAGTTTCTTAGTAATTCCCAGTTCCGCAGACATTTCGTTAATCAAATCCTGCTTAGTCATATCATTCTATTCCCGATTCCAGATACATTTCTTCCTGGAACTCAATTTCAACAGTACCAAGAGGAAGAACCAGAAGACTGCTGTAGAAATTACGCCTTTCGTGAATGCGGTCAAAGCAGTCATATATATACATTGTAAGCTTTTCGTCAAGTTCACCTTTTTGAGCCATTTCCTTTAGAATTTCAATGACACGGCTGCTGTCAAATTCTTCTTTATAGGATCTTCGGTCAACAAGTGCGCTTAAAATATCTGCAATTTCTACAATCTGATCTTCTTTAGTTAATTCAAGCCCAGAAAGATTTCTAGGATAGCCCGTTCCGTTAAGCTTTTCATGATGATGAATAGCCATATTTGCAATTCTTCGCGGAATAAGATCAATTATAAGGTCTTCTGTCTTATCTACGTGGTGCTTTATTACGTTGTATTCCCAGTTCCTGAGCTTTCCCGGATATTCAAGAATACTTTGCGGAATACCGATTTTTCCAAGATCATGCAGGGCTCCGGCCGTAAAAATTTCATTCAATTCTGTTTCTGAACAGCCTGCATACTTTCCCAAAGAAACCGCATAACTTGCAGTATGAATTGTGTGCCATACAGTAACCGTACTCTTAAAGTCGAGGATAAGAATCATCAGCTTAAAGAGCATGTCTGTTTCATCTTTGTTATACTTTAAGGTAAGATACAGTTTTTCAAGTTCGTGGATGCACGGGAGAATTACATTTCCTTCTGAATCCTCTACAAGACGAAGGTTTTTGGAAATTTCCCGGTTTGCGTCAATGCTTTTAAAAATCTCTACGTATTTCGGATTGTATTTTGAAAGGCCGAATTTATCAAAATCCATTTCAGTGTAGGCAAAATTTGTAGCTTCAAGCAGTTCAAGGATTTTTTCTGCCGTAAAGATTATGGAAGCATATTCCATCGCTGCCACTTTTTCTGCAACTTCGGGATTATATTTTGAATCATAGAAAAGAATGGCGTGCGCATCTTCTCCAAGCGGAGTAAGATTTTTAAGGAACGAATAAGTGTACATATAGCGTTCCTTAATCTGCTTTGCCGTAAGTTCAGAATGATTTACAACGCGTTCAGAATCAAAATGATAGTCGCCTACAGATTTTAAAAGCGACAGAAGAATTGAATTAGAAAGATGAATGCGCTTATCCCAGTTTACATGGGCCGCAATTTCGGAAGCAAGATACGCAAGCCGACAGCTGGAAAGTCCATAAGTTTCATTGCAAAGAACAAGCATTCTTCCGATTATGCACAGAATCTGTCCGGCAGAAAGCTGCTGCTGTGGAATAAAATCCTGAAGAGAATCTTCTGAATGTCTTGGCGTAATATTGCTTATTGCTTCCATTTATTCACCTACATTCTATCATATATTTATTTAAATGGAAAATAAATTGAGAAAAAAATAGCTCCCAGACAAGAAATGTTTACCAACCACTAAAATTTCAGTAAACTGTTCTCCATGAAAACAAGCATTCAGGATTTAAATGAAATTGTAATTGCCGGCGTAAAAAAGGCTTTCGGTACAGATTTGGATTCTTCTAAAGAATATGTAACAGAAACAAATAATGAAAATTTCGGCGACTATCAGTCGAACGTTTCCTTTACCCTTTCTAAAATGCTTCACAAGGCACCAATGGATGCGGCAGCCGCACTTCAGCCGGCTCTTGAAGCGGGTTCAATAATCGAAAAAATGGAAGTCGTTAAGCCAGGGTTCATCAACTTCTTCATCTCTAAAGATTATCTTTGCAAAAAAATATCAGAAGTTGATTCAGATTCGGAACTCGGAATCCCAGATACAGGAAAAGGCGAAAAAATCATCGTTGACTATTCTTCGCCAAACATTGCAAAAGAAATGCACGTCGGACACTTGCGCTCTACTATCATCGGAGATTCAATTGTAAGAACATACAAACAGCTTGGCTATGATGTAATCAAGCAGAACCACATTGGCGACTGGGGAACTCAGTTCGGAATGCTGATTGAACATCTTATCGACCTTGGTTGGAAAGATTCAAACGAACACACAATCAGCGACCTTAACGCGCTTTACAAAGAATCAAAGGTAAAATTTGACTCTGACCCAGATTTTGCAGAAAGAAGTCACCTTCGCGTAGTAAAAATCCAGAGCGGCGACAAGGAATCAATTGATCTCTGGAAAGCACTTACAGACGAATCTAAAAAGCACTTTGGCGGAATGTACCAGCGCATGGGCGTTCTTCTTAATGACGAAGATTACTGCGGAGAAAGTTTTTACAATGACAAACTGAATGAAGTTGCACAGGAGCTTTTGAACAGCGGAAAAGCAAAAATGAGTAACGGTGCCGTATGTCTCTTCCCTCAGGGATTCCAAGGTCGCGACGGAGAACCGGTTCCTCTTATCCTTAAAAAGAGCGACGGTGGCTTTGGCTATGACGCAACCGACGTTACTGCGCTTGAATACAGAGCGCGCAAGCTTAACGCAAAAAAAATTATTTACGTAACAGATACAAGACAGAAGATGCACTTTTCAATGCTGTTCCAGGCTGCGCGCGATGCTCAGCTTTGCGATGACAGCGTAGAACTTACGCACGTTTCTTTCGGTTCAGTACTCGGACAGGACGGAAAACCATTCAAAACACGAAGTGGCGAAACAGTTACACTTTCAAGCCTTCTGGATGAAGCTGAAGAACGCGCAAAAGAAATCATCCTTGCAAAGAATCCTGAAGCTTCAGGAGATTCACTTACTTCACTTTCACGCTCAATCGGTATAAGCGCAATCAAATACGCAGACCTTTCATGCGACAGAATCAAGGATTACGTGTTCAACTGGGAACGAATGCTTGCATTTGACGGAAACACAGCCCCGTACATTCAGAATGCATACGTACGCTGCAAGGCACTTGTTACAAAAGGCGAACAGCAGGGTAAAAAAGCAGAATTCCATCTTCTTTCAAATGATGACGAAAAGCGCCTTGCAAAAAAATGCATGGCAATCGGCACAGTAGTTCAGCAGGCTGCAAAAACCTACGAACCGCACCGCCTGTGCACATACCTTTACGATCTGGCTTCAAGCTACCATTCTTTCTATGAAAAGAATCCTGTTCTTTCCGAATCCGACAGCAACATTCTTGAAACCCGTCTTGCACTTTCTGCCCTAGTAAGCAAAGTCCTTGCAAAAGGCATGTACCTGCTCGGCGTTTCTGTAATAGAAAAGATGTAGAAAACTGAAGAAGTTTTTATAACAGGAAAAAGGCAGCCTGCGCGAGTGTGCGTGGGCTGTTTTTTTTGCAACTTTTACGAAACCGGCAATGTTAGCACCTGACTAAAATAGAAAACGCGTTAAAAAAGACAGTCCGTTTGGACTGTCTTTTAGCGTTAACTTACTAATGTCTCGCCAGATTTATCTGGCAGCTACCCGCAAGGGTGGCTGGTGCGCATAAACACACCAATTAATATTATACAAGACCCTGTGCAGCACGATGGCTCAGGCATCCCTGCCTTCGCTCATCGATTTTCATTTGCTACGCAAATGAAAGGCGCTTTCTGGCAACGTCCTGTTGCCGATGAGATTTGATTATACCAAGCCCTGTGCAATACGTCTGGTCAAGGCACGCTTTCGCTTAAAGCCTTGACTCAGCCGTTTTTCGGGTTTCCGAAACATCGTAAACCCGAAATCATAGCGTTTGCAACTTTTACGAAACCAGCGATGTTAGCACCTGTGTAAAATCGAAAATCCGTTAAAAAAAGCAGTCCAGTGGACTGCTTTTTAGGATTATCAAAAATATCACTCACCCGATTTTATCGGGCGGCTACCCGACAGGGTAGCAGGTGCGCATAAACACACCAATTAATATTATACAAGACCCTGTGCAACACGATGGCTCAGGCATCCCTGCCTTCGCTCATCGATTTTCATTTGCTACGCAAATGAAAGGCACTCATCGGCAACGTCCTGTTGCCGATGAGATTTGATTATACAAGACCCTGTGCAATCATTGCATTAGCAACTTTTACGAAGCCGGCAATATTAGCACCTGCCACGTAGTTTACAAAGTTACCGTCTTTTGCACCGAACTTAACTGCTGTGTTGTAAGCGTTGTCGTGGATGTTGATCATGATGTTGTGGAGCTTTTCGTCAACTTCTTCAGCAGACCATGAAAGGCGTTCAGAGTTCTGGCTCATTTCAAGACCAGATGTAGCTACACCACCGGCGTTAGAAGCTTTTCCTGGAGCGTAAAGGATTTTTGCAGCAAGGAACTTGTTTACAGCGTCGATGTTAGAAGGCATGTTAGCACCTTCAGCTACGAGCTTACAACCGTTCTTCAAGAGCATATCTGCATCTTCGCCAAGAAGTTCGTTCTGTGTAGCACATGGGAATGCACAGTCACATTTAACTTCCCAAACTTTCTTACCTTCATGGTATTCAGAACCTGGGAACTGTTTAGCATATTCAGAGATACGACCACGGCGAACACCTTTAAGTTCTTTAACCCAGTCAAGTTTTTCCTGAGTAATTCCGTTTGGATCGTAGATGTATCCGTTTGAGTCAGAAAGTGTAACAACTTTAGCACCAAGCTGAAGAAGTTTTTCTGCTGCATATTCAGCAACGTTTCCTGAACCAGAAACAACACAAGTCTTACCCTTGAAGTTGTCGCCAGCTTTCTTGAGCATTTCCTGTGCAAAGTAGATAAGACCGTAACCAGTAGCTTCTGTACGGATCAAAGAACCACCGAATGTAAGACCTTTACCAGTCAAAACTCCAGTGTATTCATCACGGATTCTCTTGTACTGACCAAAGAGATAACCGATTTCGCGTCCACCAACGTTTTTGTCTCCAGCTGGAACGTCTGTATCTGGACCAATGTGGCGGTACAATTCAGTCATGAATGACTGGCAGAAGCGCATAACTTCTTTGTCTGATTTTCCGTGTGGATCAAAGTCTGAACCACCTTTACCACCACCCATTGGGAGTGTTGTAAGAGAGTTTTTAAGAACCTGTTCGAAGCCCAAGAACTTCAATACAGAAAGGTTTACTTCTTTAGAGAAGCGGAGTCCTCCTTTGTAAGGACCAATTGCACTGTTGTACTGTACGCGGAAACCACGGTTTACATGGTAGTTACCGTTATCATCCATCCAAGGTACTCTGAACTGGATAACGCGCTCTGGTTCAACAAGGCGTTCAAGGATTGCATTTGGTTCAAGTTCTGGCATCTGATCTACAACTGGATCAAGTGTTGTAAGAACTTCTTCTACAGCCTGAAGGAATTCAGGTTCGTTTGGGTTTTTAGCTTTTACTTCTTCCCATACACGGTTTACGTAAGCGTTTTTCATAAAATTTAACCTCTTATTTGCTCCCTATATCAGGTGGGCAAGCGGTTCATTATACTATATTTTTTTTGTGCTAGTAAATATTTTTGCAAAAAAAACTCAAAAAATGAATAAAATTGCATAAATATTCAAATAAACATGCTATTATATTAGCCTATGGAAAACAAAGAATGGTTTGAATACGACTCATTTTGGGAAAATTACGCACCTATAATGTTTGACGAAAGCCGCTGGGCAGAAGCTCCAGCCGTTGCAGAATATGTAAAGGAACTTGCTCAGTTAAAGGAAGGATGCAGCGTTCTTGATGCCGGCTGCGGTCCCGGAAGAATCAGCGTAGAACTTGCCGCCCTTGGCATTGACGTAACCGGCGTAGACATAATCCAGTCAGAACTTGACGCTGCCGCTGAGTCAGCCGCCGCAGAAAACGTCCCACTTACGCTCATCAAGGCTGACCTCCGCACTTTCCGCCCAAAAAAACAGTTCGACTGCGCCATAAACCTGTATACCTCATTCGGGTACTGCGATACAATAGAAGAAGACCAGCAGATTCTGAACAACATAGCGTCCAGCCTGAAAAACGGCGGCTCATTCATTCTGGAATGCACCAGCCGAGAAACAGCAATCCTGTACTTTACAGAAGGCGAATGGTTTGAACGCGCCGGCATTACATGCCTTACAGAATTCTCTGTTGTCGGCGCCTGGGAAGGCCTCCGTTCAAAATGGATTCTAATTCATAAAGACGGAAAACGCATCGAGCACGAGTTCGTTCAGCGCCTCTATTCAGCCGTAGAGCTCCGCCAGATGTTCCTAAAAGCCGGCTTTTCCAGCGTAGAAATCTACGGAGATTTTAACAAATCCCCTTATGACAATCACGCCCGCACAATGGTTCTGGTCGGCAGAAAATAAACAGCCTTAGGAGAGACAGCAATGACTGCAAAACTTTTTTCCATCCTCGTAATCCTGCTTTTTGCAATTCCGGTATTTTCATCTTCAAAAGAAAAAAAACAGACCGAAGAACAAACAGCACAGGCTGTACAGCCAGCCGAAACAACCACATCCGCAGACAAAGAACTCTGCAAAATCCTAAAAAAGGACATATCTGAAAAGCGGTACAGCTCAAAAATTACAGAACTCACAGAAGGTTTAAGCCCCGTACAGAAAAATCAAATTTACGAAAATTACAAAAAAGAACCAGTAGCACCTTTTTTACTCAATACATTTACAGGATTAGGAATCGGTTCACTGACTCAGCGTGATTACGAAGGATTTGGATTTGCATTTGCATTTGTAACTTACGGCGCCTCAAGCATTGTAAAAACAGCCATAAACAGGGACTTATTCGGCTACAGCGACGATTTTTCATATGCATCCGGAATCTTCAACATGTTCCTTGGAGCAGGTTTCTGCGCCGCCGGCTACATAATCGGACTTGTACGCCCGTGGCACTACAGCAAAAATTACAACCGGCAACTTAAATCATGCCTTTTCCCAGAACCAGAAACCGCAATCTCATTTGCACCGGTCGCAGACCTTCATGCGCAGAACTACGGCTTAATCTGCAAAATAAATTTATAGACTCCCTGCGCGTAGCGCGCCCGCCGCAGCAACCGCGCCACGCGCAAATCCCGCAAAAACTACAGAACTAGTTCCGCAATCGCAACCCCGGCCGGCAGCATAATAACGCTAACCGCAGAAGTAACCAGTACCGCAAGCCCGCTGTAAGATTCATCCTTGTCAAAAAGAACCGCAAAACTTGAAACACTCATTCCAACAGGGCAAAGAGCCGCAATGTAAGCCACAAAGCACATAAGAAGAATGTCGTTTACACCGCTGAACAGCCTGTATGTTATCGCAACAATGCCAAGCACAGCAACCATCACGACAACATGACGCAGAACGCAAAGCCTTACAATCCTTTTCAAATAGGAAGCCTTAAATCCGCGGAAGTTGGCAAAAAGCATACCCAAAAGGAACATAGCCATCGCCGTATTCATGCACGCAACAAGTTCAACAGTCTTTGCAACAACATACGGCAGCCTGAACGGCATACAGAAAATCAAAATGCCCGAAAGCACCGCAATAATATTCGGATTCGTAATAATTTTTACAGGATTAATTTTTCCGCAGATAATATAATATCCAGCCGTCCACAAAAAAATATTAAACGCCGCAATAAACGAAAGCAAATACAGAACCCCGTTTCCATCAGGAAAAACCCCGGAAATCAGCGGAATCCCGATAAACCCGCAGTTAGTAAACACAACAGAAAGCTTATCAATGCAGTCAAGCTTACGCTCCTCATCATCCTTAGAGCGAATAAAAACAAGAGCCACAAAAAGCATTGCAAAATGAATCACAACCGAAAGCGCAAACACAAATCCCAAAGCCTTAAGCTTTTCCATGGAAAAATCCATATCAAAATGATTCACAATAAGCAGCGGATTAATCAAAAAAATCAGCACCTTGCTCACAAATTTCTGCTCAGCCTGCCCGAACTTAAATTTTCGCGTAATAAAAAATCCCAAAAGGGCAATCAAAACCATAATAAAAAGCTGTTTTATAACAAGAACACACATTCTTCTATTATACAATGGCGCAAATTCATTTGCAACGGCAGTTCCGGGGTTCCGCTACGCTCATTGCTCCGCTCCACTCCGCAATCACCTTCGGTGCCCCCTCCATTGCCGGCGCAGGGCATTCACCCAAAACAGTTTTTTCTATATAATAGCCGCATGATTCAGTTAGTGGCTTTTTTAGGAAACTACGGACGGGAATACGAAAAAACCCGTCATAACGTAGCGTGGCAGTTTGAGTCAGCCCTGCCGTTTGCAGACAAATTAAGCTGGCAGTCAAAATTTAAGGGAAACTATGCAGCAATAGAACCGGAACAGCTGGCTTCCTGGTGCGCACAGACAGGCGTTCTTGCAAAAAAAGACGGAAGCCCTGTCATAATCCCGGAAGAAATGCCTTCAAAAATATATTTTCTAAAACCGGAAACCTATATGAACCTTTCCGGCGAAAGCATTATTGAACTCGCAAACTTCTATAAAATAAAACCTGAAGAAACCCTTATAGTTCACGACGAACTTGAGCTTCCTTTGGGAACCGTAAGCTTTAAGTGGAGCGGCGGACTTGGCGGCCACAACGGACTTCGTTCAACAAAACAGGTTTTCGGCACGGCCGATTTCTGGCGCCTTCGCTTTGGACTTACAAAACCAACCGACAAGGATATTGCGTCCTACGTGCTCGGAAAATTCACGGAAGACCAGCAGATAATACTCAGCCAGATTTTTCCGCAGGCAGCAACACTGCTTGCAAAAGTTCTGTTCAGCAAGGATCCTTCAAAATTCCTTCAAGAATGGTCAAAGAAAAAACTCGCTGCCGAATAATCTTACGGAGGACGCAATGCATTCAGATTACCCTAACCCGGAAAACACAGAAAATGCGGTAAAAGAATTCCGCCGGTTTCTGGAAACAATCCATACACTGCGTTCCCCATGCGGTTGCCCATGGGACAAGGAACAGACGCCTCTTTCTATGCGCAAGTCGCTTATAGAAGAAACTTTTGAAGCCGTAGACGCAATAACTCAAGAGGATGTTGCACACGCAAAAGAAGAGCTTGGAGACGTCCTCCTAAACACCGCAATGATTTCTTATATGTACGAACAGGACGGCGCCTTTACCATTGCAGATTCAATCCGTGAACTTACAGACAAACTTATACGCCGCCACCCCCACGTATGGCCGCAAAGCCAGGGCGCCTCTCAGGCAGACGGCAAGGCAGAAACTTCTTCAGAAGTATTAAGCCAGTGGGAACGCATAAAGCAAAACGTAGAAGGCCGCAAATCAGACTCAATTCTGGACGAAGTACCGCAGGGCTTTCCGCCGCTTTTACGCGCCGCAAAACTGCAGAAAAAAGCAGCAAAAAAAGGTTTTGAATGGGAAAATATTTCAGAAGCCCTGCAAAAAGTTCAGGAAGAACTTGCAGAAGTGCAGGAAGCCCGCCTCGAACTTGAAAATAACTGCGGCCAAGAATCCCCCTTTCTTAAAGATTCTTCAGGAAATGTAAACAAAGCCCAGCTACATGTAGAAGAAGAAATCGGCGACCTTCTTTTTGCCGTAGTAAACTATTCCAGAATGCTCGGAGTAGACCCTGAAACCGCCCTGAACCGCACAAACCAGAAATTCTACCGCCGCTTTACATACGTAGAACGCCAGATGGAACAGAATAAAATTCCCCAGGACAAAAATCACCTTAAAGAAGCCGAACATCTCTGGACCGAAGCAAAGACAAAAGGTCTGTAGCACCGCAGAATCTTCATCAATCTGCATAAAAAAAATTGAAAACGCTTAATTTTTTTGCTATATTATAAGAAAGTGCATTAAAAAAATCAGAATGCAACTCATCACATTTTTTATGGACGTACAGATGAAAGAAATCCGTTTTGAAGAAGAGGATGCAAAAAAGAAAGCACCGGAAATGCCGGATCCTCTTGCAGAAAAATTCATTAAGACACGCCAGATTCTTCTTTCTGGTGAAATCAACAAAGACCTGGCAGAAAAAATTGTCCGCCAGCTTCTTGTTCTTGAAGCTGATGACAGCGAAAAACCAATCTATATGTACATCGATTCCCCTGGAGGAGACGTAGACGCAGGCTTTGCAATTTTTGACATGATCCGCTTCATTAAGTCACCGGTAATTCTTATCGGAATGGGACTTATTGCAAGTGCCGCTGCCCTTATTCTTCTTGCAGTAGACAAAGAAAACCGTGTTGCACTTCCAAACAGCCGCTATCTCATTCATCAGCCTTCAAGCGGAATGCGAGGTGTTGCCACAGACATCGAAATCCATGCAAAAGAAATGGAAAAAACAAAGGCAATCCTTAATAAAATTATTGCAGACCAGACAGGCAAATCTGTTGAACAGGTTACCAAAGATACAGAACGCGACTACTGGCTGGATTCTTCAGAAGCCGTTACCTACGGTTTGGTTTCAAGAATCATTTCAAAACGTGAAGATTTGGAAAAATAAATGGTATTTGAGCTGACCCCAAAACTTGAAGGAGAAATTCTTCAGGCATTAGAAAATCAGGAACAGACTTTTCTTGTTGATTCAGAAAATGCAGTCCTTGTTCCTGCAGATCGGGGGCTCAGCGGCAATGAAGACAGTTTTTATGCTTTACCGGAATGGAACTCCTCGCAGGGTTTTTCCCTTAGAGAAGAGTTTGTAAGCACTTTGCATCCTTCAATAGCAAAAGATGAACTGCAGCGTATTCTCCATTCTGGAAGGGGGGTTTTCAGAAGTTTTAAAGAAAGCTTAAAGGAATTTCCTGAAGTTGAAAAATTATGGCATCAGTTTAAAAACAGACAGATGCACCGCTACATCACGGAATGGTACAACAGCCTGCGTGAAATTTGGGGATTAGAAACTTTAGATCAGGAACCGGAAGATACCAGTGACCTGCTGAACGACGATTTCCAGTTTCAAGAGTATAACAATAATGATTACAGTGAAATACTCGGCTATTTTGATTACGCAGGCAAAAACGAATTCCATTCGGATATTCAGGAAGAATTAAACGAGACTATTTTTGATTTATGGCAACAGCAGTTTGAAAATGGAGGGAGGAATGGACAAACTGGAATTGTATGCCGGTCTCTGACAGAGGAGTTTATAGGCTGCATTACAGCGGCACCTCTTTCAAAAAAAACAGACAAAACCATGATCATAACAAGTTTTTATGTTCTTGGAAAATTTCGCGGGCTTGGCATTGGCACTCAACTTATTTCAGAGTATATGGATGTTTTAAAAGCCCTCGGCAAAAAATGGATAATGCTAACAGCTGCCACATCAGAATCAATGGAAAACCTTTTCCTTTCCTCAGGATTCAAGAAAGACGGAACCTGTTATTATGCAAAAATCCAGTAGATTAGGAGTAAAATATGTATAACCGCGATTCAGAAATCGACATGGACTCAGTTGCACTTTTTTTAAAGGATGCAGTAGAAAAAATCAGAACACAGGAAAACCCTGATGTACTTAATGATTTGAAAAAAGTTTTCAAAAAAAATGTTCCGCTTACAATGCGCTCATACCTTGCGGCATATCTTATTAAAGACCAGATGAAGCACTTCCACGGTCAGTACCGCCCTCGCAAGGACTATAAGGAAAACAAAAAGAATCAGCGCCCAGTTAGAGAAAGAAAACCTGTTGCTACAGAAGAAAATACACAGACAGAAGAACGCCAGCCACGCCCAAGAGTACAGATTGATCCTGCACTTGCATCTACAATCTTCATCAGCATTGGACGCAACCGCCGCGTATTCCCACGCGACCTTGTAGGTCTTTTAGTTGGTGCCGCAGGTCTTGACCGCGACAGAATCGGAGACATCCGCGTTCTTGCAAACTACTCTTTCGTTCAGCTTTTTGCAGAAGATGCAGAAAAAGCAATTGCCGCACTTAACAACTACGAATACCGCGGACGTAGCCTTTCTGTAAGCTATTCACGCCAGAAAGATTCAGAAGCAGATGATTCTCAGACAACAGAAAGTCTTGATGCACAGGCAGCCGCAGAAGACGCAGCAGCTTATGCAGCAGCAGAGAAAGCTTCTTCTAACGAAGTTTTCTCAGCTCCTCACTACTCTTCATCAGAAGAGCAGCCTTCTGACGACGGCAACATGCTTGTATAAAGCGTTCGCTATTATTCTGAATGATGAGTATATTTTTTTATTGATTCCCTAAACTCATCATTCAGAATATTCTCTCCCCCTATTGTATAAATCCTGTTTTTATGCTGAAACTATATCATGAACATAAATATTCATCGCCTTATTACAGGCCCTTTTCAGATAAATACTTGGGTAATCCAGATTGATTCCTACGCACTCGTAATTGATCCTGCCGCTTCAGAATTCACTGGCGACAAAACAAAAATTTCGTCTTTTCTGGCGCAGAAAAACCTTACTCCTCTTGCATTCATCCTTACACACGGACATTTTGATCACATTGCAGGCACTAGAGTCCTTAAAGCACTCTGGCCTTCCGTGCCGCTCATCTGCCACAAAAACGACTTTCCTATGTGCGGTAAAAACGCCGCCCAAATTCAGGGAGAAACCCTCTGCGACATCGGTATGGAAGCTTTTGCCACTGCCCTTTCTGAACTTCCGGACGCAGACATAATCATAGAAAAGGAATGCACTCTTTCAGATTTAATAAAAACTCAGAATTCAAAAACAGAAGAAATTCTTTCTGACTGGAAATTTATTCACACACCGGGACACACACAAGGCTCAGTCTGCATATATAACCAAAAGGAAAAAGTTTTATTTTCTGGCGATACCGTATTCTATCATTCCTACGGACGCACAGATCTTGAAGGCGGCGACCAGAATCAGATGATAAAAACACTTACCCGCCTATATAAAGAACTGCCTGAAGACTGCCGGATTTTCCCGGGTCACGACTTTTACGGTTTTACATTAAAGGAAAACAGCCTGTAGGCGGAATCAGTATCCATAGTGCTCCGGAAAATAAGGCACAAATTCCTGTTTTCCGGCCGGATCAACATAATAAAAAATAGAAGTGATATTTCTTCCTAAAACTTCAAGAACTGCACAGCCAGGCTTAGACCCGTACCGCGGACAGGAACAGCTTCCTGGATTCATAGAATAAATAACGTGCATGTGTTCTGCCGGAAAATGCGTATGTCCGTAAATAACAGCATTTGCATTTTCCTCTTCTGCAGCCATTTCCAGTGGCTCAGTGGAATAATATACGCCTTCTTCATTTCCATGAGTTATAAGAATGCGGCGTACACCAGTTTCCAGAATCACTCGCTTCGGAACAATAATTTTCCTGCAGAATGAACTGCTCGCAGAAGACGGATCATTATTTCCGCGGGCAAAAGCTATTACAGGCGGCAGCCATTCCTTCGGCTCATTGTATTTTACAGCCTTTTCCATAAGAGAAATAAGATCATAGATTCCGTCTCCGGCAAAAACTGCCGCATCACAGTTCGGACCGAACTTTTTAAAAATGTCACCCACAACCGTTGCGTCACCATGAGAATCAGAAATAACAAGAATCTTTGCATTCTTTTTTTTCTTTAATGATTCAAGCTGTTCTTCTGTGGCAAAAATACCGTTCGCAAGCTGACTAAGACAGTTCATTCCTACTCCAGAACAAAATGATTGATTGAATAAAGTCCTGTATCCGGATCCGAATATCGTCCAGTTTCAGACTGACCTGTAACTTTCTTTACAATTTCCAGAAGCCGTGCATTTTTTTCAAAAGGCGCGTCACTTATGGAAACATATTTTACGCATGTCTTTAAGATTTCAGGTACATTTTCTACAAAATTTTCAGAATCTTCTTCTGCAATAATCCCGTTTATCTCTGCCTTAAGCGACTTATCAAGTACAAAATCAGAAGAATACTCCATTCCCAGAACATCATCCTGACTGAAAAGCGAAATTACGGGGTACGGAAGCTGTCCGCCATAACTATCCTGCATTCTTCCAAGCGCAGAACATGTTCCCTCCGGAGCTCCCAAAATGATAATTCCCTTTACATTCCTGGAACCAAGGTACTCGCTTAAAAGGCTTATGTAATGCTTTGTTCCCCTTTTAAAATCCCCAGGAAAAACAAGAGGATAAATTGCTCCGCCGTCTTCATAGGAACCATACTGACGGAACAGCTCATTATTCATGGACTGGACAAATTCCGAATCATTATAGCCGTATCCATAAACCACGCAAATACATTCATCCGAAACATGCCATGTATGAGTCGGTTCATCAAGTTCCCCAGAATTCAAATCTACATCAAAAAGCGAAACAAGCATTTCATCGTTTTCTTGAACCGGCTTCCTGTTGGTGCATCCAGAAATTACCATCAAAACTGCAATAACCAGAAATCGAATGCGCATAATCAAATTCAAAACACTCATAGTTTATTCTAGCCTAATAACAAATAAATGGAAAGTAAGCTGGTGATTAAAATTTTTTTCCATAAAAACACCGATTTTATTTGAAACCTTTAGGAAATCATATTATTTTTAAATATAGATATGAATTCATCTACAGCAAATGTTTTAGACATAAAAACCGACATCTCATCTGATTCTACAGACCTTACAATTGTCCAGAAGGAATTAGAAAATCACGAAGATTTCTATAAAATGGCGCTCCAGTTTCAGGAAATCATGATGATTTATGAAAGCGCCATCAAGCAGATAGAAACAAAACTTGAAATCCTCAACAAGGAATATAAAGTCACAGGACGAAGAAATCCTATAGAAACCGTAAAATCGCGGATAAAGTCGCCGGACAGCATTGCAAACAAGCTTCAGAAACGCGGCATTCCTGTAAATTTCAGGAACATGACCGAAAACCTGAACGACATTGCGGGAGTAAGGGTAATCTGTCCGTACATTTCCGACATCTACACAATCAAGGACATCCTTCTTAAGCAGCCGGACTTAAAACTCATTGAAGAAAAAGACTACATTGCAACTCCAAAAGAATCCGGCTACAGAAGCCTTCACATGGTTCTGCAGGTTCCGGTATATCTTTCTCAGACAGAACACCACATAAACGTTGAACTTCAGCTCCGTACAATTGCAATGGACTTCTGGGCCAGCCTTGAACACGAACTGCGCTACAAGACAACAACCAGAATCCCAGAAGGAATCCGACGCGAACTAAAGCGTTGCGCCGAAACAATTGCCATGACCGACCGCGAAATGGAAGAAATCGCCATAGAACTTCAGGCACTTGATTAAATATGTAAAGAGCCGCTGATGCCTTTGTTTTTCCAATAAGCCAAAAAAAAGAGACCGCAAAACGGTCTCTTTTTTTTACTCAAACACATTGAAACTTATTTGCAAAGTTCCATATATTTCTGTGCAAGACGCTTACTCTTCTTTGCAGCCAAACCGCAATAATTAGATGGATGCTCAAAGATGAGAGAGGTCGCTGGCGACCTCTGATTTATAGAAAAGCGTTAAAAAAATTGCAATCGCAATTTTTAGCTTATCCTTTTTTGCAGTTCTTTGAACTTTATTTCATCAAATCCAAATATTTTTCAGCTAAGCGCTTAGACTTCTTAGCAGCCAATCCGCAGTAGTTTGATGGATGCTCGAAAAAGTTTGCAGGATTTTCTACGCCAAGTTTTTCAAGCTGGGCTGTAATATCCTTATATTCCTTTTCGTGTGTTTTTAGAACTTCAAAGAATGTCTTTCCAGTCTTTTCTGCTTCAAGAGTAATCTTACGGATAACTTCATGTCCGTCGTTATATCCGGCTTCACCAAGAAGAATGTAGGCAGGTTCAGCAAGAACGCCGCCCTTAACTTTTCCGCCAGCACCTTCAAGATTTCGTGCCATTCCTTCTTTATCAGCCTGAAGACCTTTAACAACACTGTTCATGCGGGCAACAGCCATAGTAAAGCCTGAAACATAATCAGCAATAAAACGCTGTGAAGCAGAGTTTGTAAGGTCTCTCTGGTGTTCAGAAATCTGATCCATGTAGAAAGTAATTACGCGTGGGCACATAGCCTTCCACAAAGACTTAACGTGTTCGCTGTTCCAAGGATTTCTCTTCTGAGGCATAGTAGAAGAACCAACCTGAGTTGCAGCAAAGTATTCAAAAACTTCACCAATTTCAGAACGCTGAAGGTTGCGAAGGTCATCAGCAAGGTTAGCAATAATTCCAAAAGCAACATTCATCTCCAAAAGAAGGCGAAGAACGTGTTCCGGTTCAACAAGCTGGTTAGAATATTCAGAAGGCTTAAGACCAAGGAATTCAGTGTAAATGCGTTCAAGTTCTTCAGGATCTTTAACAATCATACTTGGACCGTTGTAAGAACCAACAGGACCTGCAAGTTTACCAACAAGGTCATCACTCAATTCTTCAATTTTAAGAATAGATTTTCCAAGGCGCGCAACAAATTCAGCAATGCTCCATCCAAAAGTAATAGGAACAGCATGCTGACCGTGAGTACGACCAACCTGTGGAGTTGCGCATTCGCGTTCTGCAATTTCGCAAAGATATTTTTCAAGCTGCTTCAATTCAGGAAGCACAACATTTTTTGTAACATCGCGCATACGGCAGCTTAATGCAGTATCAAGAATATCAACACTTGTAGCACCAAGGTGAACCAAAGGTCCGATTTCTGCGCTAACCTTAGTCTTCATAACATTTACAAGAGCGCGGATATTGTGCTTTGTCTTTTCTTCTTCTGCGTAAACTTCTTCTGGATCAATATTAGCAGCAACCTCATCAAGTTCTTTTGCAAGTGCATCAGTCAAAGTTCCGCGAACCTTAAGATGTGCCTTAACCAAAGCTGCTTCACACTTAGCGCATGAACGAATAGAAGCCTGTTCAGAAATATACTTAGAAAGGCCCTCAAAAGCATCCTTTTCCGACAACGAGTATCTGTGATCGATACAACTCAAATTCTCAAAAATATTACGTGTTTCCATACCGCCATTATAAAGAAAAACATGATTAATAACAATTACATTTATCAGTTGTTTATCTTGTAAAGAATAAAGCGCTTTTACCAAATATTTATAGTTCGCCTTCTTTTATCCCCATCAAAAAAAATAAATTCAAAATCATATAATACTTAATTAATCAATCAAAGAATTCTCACTATAGAACACCTAATCATAAATCTCCTTCATAGAAAGATGTGTAATCAACAATACCGCTGTAAACACAGAGTTAAAAAACATCTATAAACGTCCCTTCTATAAAATAAGCAAATACAAGAAAAAAAAGCATGAAAGCCATCCGCCTGGACTGATCCTGTCCCCGACTGGAAGCAATATTTTTTATTCACATACAGTCAGATTCATCATTTGCGCTAATACTGCAAAAAGTGCTACACTGCTTCCATGGCACAGATAAAAAAAACAAACGCAATCAGAATACTTGAAAACTTAAAGATTCCATACGAAGCAAAAGAATACGACGATGACGGCGAACATCCGCTTGCAAAAGGCGCCGCCGGCCGCACCGCAGAAAAACTCGGCGTCGATCCCGCAACCGTCTACAAAACAATCGTAATGCGCACAGAAACCAAAGAACTATGCGTATTCCTCCAGTCCTCGCTTCACGAAATCAACTTGAAGAAAGCACGTAACGCCGCCGGCTGCAAAGACATAAACCCAATAAAACCGGAAGAACTCCTGGCCGCAACAGGCTATGTAAGGGGGGGCTGTTCGCCTTTAGGAATGAAGAAAAAACTGCGAACCTTCATAGATTCGTCCGCACTCGAACTGGAGAAAATAAACATTTCGGCCGGCGTCCGCGGAATGCAGCTCACACTTGCCCCTCAAGACCTTGTAAAAGCCTGCGACGCCGAAGTTGTAGATTTAATACTGTAAGAAAAAAAAACGCTCAAATCAACAAATCTGCAAAACAGCCGCATTAAGCCGTCTGCGCCAGCATTTCAGAAATACTAAATGCATGGTCACCAATTTTCTCAATCTGGCGCACAAGGTCAATGTACAAAAGCTCAGCCTTAACGTCTGCACCGCTTTCAAGCCTCTTTCGCGCAACCTTTCTGAGATTCTTTCTATATAAATCAATCTGATCTTCAAGTTCAGTAGCCATTTCAAGCTTGTCTTCGTTAAGATGCTTGTTAATGTTAATGCGAATAAACTGCAAAAACTGACGCGCAAGTTCAACATACGGAACAAGACGCTCCATATCTTCCTGCGGAAACTTCATCTTCTTTTCAATACTTTTTTCAATCAGTTTACCGGCACAGAATACCTGATCAGTCATTCCCTCAAGTTCGCCGACAATAGAAACCATCAGAGAAAGATTGTTACGCTGTGCATCCGTTATAGGCAGGTGCTGGCAGTTAATAATATACCGCGCAAGCTGCTCGTGCATCTGATCACAGTAATCCTCAGCCGCAGTAAGCTTTTCAATGTGCGAATCAATAAATTCCTGATTGCGCTTCATAATACCAATCTGCAGCCTGTCAAACATATTAGTAGCAACATCAGTCATATCCGCAATTTCCTTTTCAAGACGGATAATATGCATTGCAGTACTTTCCTTCACAAGCGAAGAATCCTGGAATTCAAGCCTGTAAGTCTTAAGATCAGCCTCAACATCATCCTTAACTAGGAAATGAGAAAGCTTTATCAACTGATCCGAAAGCGGCAGAAGAATCAAGGTATTAACAGTCTTAAATACCGTATGAAGCATAGAAATCTGAATTGCAATATTAGAAGAAGGAGTAATCCAAACAACAAAACTGATAAACGGCTTAAAAATCAAAAGAGCAAAACAGGTACCAAGAACATTGAACAGAACGTGAATCACAGCCGACCTTCGCGCATCAGCACTAGTTCCAACCGCCGCCATAATCGCATCAATAGTAGAACCAATGTTACTTCCCAAAGTCATCGCACAGGCCATTTCCCACGTAATGATATTCTTAAATGCCATAGTAATTACAATCGCACTGAACGCACTCGAAGAATGCATGAGCGCAGTAATCACAATACCAATCAAAAGTCCAATTATAATTGAAAAAATTCCCCAGCTCTGCGCATCCTTTAAAAATCCAAGGCTCGATGCGTCAAAGCTGAACACGTCCGAAAGCCCGCTCAATCCCATAAAAAGGAGCCCGAAACCCATTACAGCTTCACCAATATTCTTGGACCGCGAATCCTTCATCAAAGTCAAAAAGAAACCAAGTCCAAAAATCGGAATTGCAAATGATGAAATCTTAAAATTAAACCCAAACAGAGAAACAATCCACGCCGTAATCGTAGTACCAATATTTGCACCAAAAATAACGCCCACAGACTGCGCAAGAGTAAGAAGTCCCGCATTAACAAAGGATACAACCATAACAGTCGTAGCCCCAGAGGACTGAATAATCATAGTAATCAAAAGACCAGTAACAACCCCAACAACACGGTTACCAGTCATCATACTTAGAGCACGTTGAAGCCTTTCTCCTGCACTTTTCTGCACACCATCGCTCATCAGCCGCATGCCGTAAAGCAAAAATCCAAGACTTCCAACCAGAAGAAAAATCGACTCTATAAGACCCATATCTAGCATATTACACTATTTTCTCATCAAAAACAAGATTCCCCTTTTTCCCCTCCCAGTCCAACTCCTCCGCAACCGGCGTTCCAGGGCCCGCTAACGCTTGGTCTTTTGCTCCGCAAAATCCTGCTCGCTCCGCTCCCACCCTTCCATGCCGGGGCCGGCCCCTCCAGCCCTCAAATGAAATGTATGCAAAAAAACTGCCCCTCGAGTCGCAGGTAGCTGCCCTCACAGCAAAAATATGTATTAAAAAAATAATAGAATTCAGAAAAAGAAAATTGTTTTTAAAATAAAAAACCTGGCAGCTTGCCTAAAATAGCAAATCCGTTAAAAAAATCTGCGCTCAG